>RCNC010000031.1_pt1 | contig 64852 bp, 62 predicted proteins | sample 2041301 | NCBI WGS metagenome assembly RCNC01 (sample SAMN09708231, study PRJNA481090) | Marine sediment metagenome, whole genome shotgun sequencing project. | biome: marine sediment; feature: ocean; material: sediment; isolation source: Sewage treatment plant 13A marine sediment (STP13A) ...
CATGCGCTATGATCTGGTGATCATCGGTCAACTGGTTCCGCACTTTCATGGAATGGGGCTGGTAGATTACCCCGAGTTATTTACCTATGTGCCGACCTTTCATGAGTGGATGGTTACCCTTGGGGGCATAGGGCTTTGCGGATTTCTATTCCTGGCCGGCGAGCGGTTGTTCCGTGGCCATCTGGGTGAAGATCACTGAGAGCAGGCAGGATAAAAAGGCTTCGTTCTGAACTGGTCGTACCCCTTTTATCGGGAAGACCAGTTCCATAAATACCTCCTTGTCAATCATAGACACAATGTGTAGGTTGACTCTCGGAGGCAAATAGATGGCCAGAAAGAAAGTGGAAATACAACCAATTACCGCAGAAACGCCTGTTTATTCGATCGGTGTGGCAGCACAATTGTTAAATGTGCATCCAAGAACACTGCGAATCTATGAGGATGAGGGGTTCGTAAAACCGGCTCGTAATGGTAATCGCCGTATCTTCTCTCAGAATGATTTAACCTGGATTTCCTGTATCAGGAAGATGATACATGAGGAAGGTATTTCCATACCCGGCATTAAAAAGCTTCTCCGCTATGCTCCATGCTGGGAAATAACAGACTGTCCCCGCGAGGTCTGTGAATCCTGCACCGCCCAGATCGATGTGGCGGTACCTCGATCCTTGAGAGTTGCTGGTGATAGAGATGCGGAGAAACGGGCGAAAGAAAAAGAAGTAGCTGCGCGTGAAAAAGATATCCAGGAAAAATCTGATAAAAAGACCTCCTCCAGCTAATATCGCCCATCAATTGTCGAGGTCGTTTCATGCCTGCTCAACCTGCTGATCTTGAGAACGTATCCACCTGGGTAAAATATTCGGCCAGATTATGTAAAACCTGTGTGGCCAATTGTTGTCGGTTGCCGGTAGAGACGAGGTTACCTGATCTTGTGAGGATCGGAGTCGTTGACGAATTTGAGCTTGATGAGAATGCAAAACAAATTGCCAAACGTCTTAAAAAAGAAGGAGTTGTTGGGCATTTTTATCAAAAAAAAAAGCTCTTTACACTGACCCGTATGGCAAATGGTGATTGTCTGTTTCTTGACAGTATCAGCAGGAAATGCACGATTTACCAGAAGCGCCCGGAAACCTGTCGGAACCATCCACATATCGGACCACGTGCAGGATTTTGTGCCTTTTCGAAGATATAATCCTGCTGTCCAGCACCACCAGTTTCAAATAGTCTGAGACAAGACTGACATTTTTTAGGCTCTTCCGGTAAACGAGTACCTCAATGTTGTAATCATCATTCAGTTGTCCATCAAATTGCCTCTGCTCGCCGCCTGGCATACTTCTTTTTTTGTCCAAAAAGAAGTATGGAGAAAAAGACAACCGATGATGCCGACCCTGCGGGCTCCCCTGTGCTGCTCTGTGGCATCAAACGGGGGGCACTCAATATGCGCGGCCCTGCTTCCGGTAGGCGTTTTCCGGAAGAACCTCTTCTTGTGAAAATCTCCTTTAATCATCTATCTTTTCTTATTATATCTAAACGATTAGTGTAAGGTAGCGGTTCAATTTGGATATGAATGAACCTGCTTGTAATCTGTGAAGTATATGAAGGTTGCTTTCTGACAAATTTAAAATAACCAAAAATCAGTTCTTGAGGAGATTTTCATGGAAGAGCAATCATATGTTATTACCATGCTGGTGGCAAACAAACCGGGTGTTACTTCCAGGGTTACCGGCCTGTTTTCCGGTCGGGGATATAACATGGAAAGCATTTGCGGCGCACCGACTCATGATCCGGAAGTATCTAGAATAACAATAAAAACAAAGGCAACTTCGGATCAGTTTGAAGAAATTCAGAAGCAGCTCAACCGCCTTATCGATGTGATAAAGTTACGGGATATGACGATTGAAGACAAGGCCGTGAAACGGGAGATGGCGCTGGCCAGTGTGGTTGTCACCCCGCAAAACAGGACGGAAGTGATTCAGCTGGTAGATATTTTCAATGCAAAAATTGTCAATGCCGGAGCTGACTCATATATAATAGAGATCACCGGAACTGAAGATAAAATTGATGCGCTGGTGAAGCTGCTCAAGCCGCTGGGTATAAAAAAGCTGACCAGGTCAGGTATCCTGGCTCTTTATCGTGAACTGGATGAGTCTCATCTGGCAGGTTAAATTTCTCCTTACTAATTCAGCTGGATGATAGGATCTATGGATCAGAAAAAATGTGCCGCCAGGATGGATAAGATTGTACCATTCTATGTCATGGAGCTGTTGGCTCGTGCGAAAGAACTTGAAGCACGCGGTGTGTCGGTTATTCACATGGAAGTCGGTGAACCCGATTTTACAACAGCCCGACCGGTGATCGAAGCCGGGAAACGTGCCATGGATGCAGGTCATACCGGCTATACTCCGGCCACAGGCATTCCTCAGCTGAAAGAGGCGATAGCCCAACACTATCGGAACTGGTTCGAGATTGATATTGATCCCCGGCGAATTATTATAACCCCGGGTTCTTCAGGAGCGCTGCAGCTGATATTGGGCGTGCTGGTCGATCCGGGCAGAGAAGTCTTGATGACAGATCCCGGCTATCCCTGCAATAAAAATTTTGTGGAATTTTTTTCAGGAGTGCCGAAACCCATCCCGGTTGGCCCCGAAAATGGATATCAGCTGGATAGTGAACAGGTTGAAAACGGGTGGAGCGAATCGACCTGTGCGGCTCTGGTGGCTACCCCTTCAAACCCCACCGGAACACTGTTGCCGCGCGATGAACTGGGCCGAATTCATAATGTTGTCAGCTCCAAAGGTGGTATGCTTATCGTCGATGAGATCTACCAGGGACTTGTTTACGGTACTGACAACTATACTGCCCTGGGTCTTGGCGATGATCTTTTTGTATTGAACAGTTTTTCTAAATATTTTGGTATGACCGGCTGGCGACTTGGATGGCTGGTTGCCCCGGAAGCCTATCTTGATCATCTTGACTGCCTGGCCCAGAATATTTTTCTGTCCTGCTCTGCCCCTGCGCAGTACGCAGCCCTTGATGCTTTTAGCCCACAATGTTATGAAATTTTCAGGAATCGGCGTGATGAGTTTAAAAAGAGAAGGGATTTCCTGCTACCGGCCCTGGAATCTCTCGGTTTCGAGATCCCGGTGAAGCCGGAAGGTGCCTTTTATCTCTATACCAACTGTTCCAAGCTGACCGAAGACAGTTTCAAGTTTTGCTATGAACTGCTGGAAGCGGAAGGTGTGGCAATAACTCCTGGTAAGGACTTTGGTGCCAACAGGCCGGAGGAACATATTCGTTTTGCCTATACGACCAGTATTGAACGCATGGCGGAGGCGGTAGAGAGATTGCGGCGCTTTATTGGTTGATTTATCATTTTCTCTGCCTGCTGACTATTGAGGGCAGAGCCAGCAATGGAACAAACCTTGTATATCTGGTGAGAAGTACTACTTGACTGAAAGCAGAACATATAATAGTTGTCGGCTTTTTGCATGTTGATCCACTCATGAGATACTATTAAATATCAGATTTTAAAGGAGAATTGTTATGAACAATGCCCAGATTTTGGCAAAAAGTTTCGCTGACCTGGGTGTCAAGCGGGTTTTTGGTTTTTCAGGCGCGACAATATTACCGGTTTTTCACGCCATCGAAGAGTGCGGTATCGATATCGTCGTAGATGCCAATGAGCAGTCTTGTGCCTTTGCAGCAGGTGGCTATTCCCGGGCCAGTAATGAGGTCGGCATTGCGGTTGTTACCTCAGGTCCTGCAATAACCAATACCCTTACTGCCGTTGCCGATGCAAATGCTGACTCGGTTCCACTGCTGGTTTTTGCCGGGCAGGTCGCTCAGACCAAGATGGGGACAGATGAATTCCAGACCATTAATGTTGCAAGTATTTTTGCTGATGCTGCCAAAAAAGTGATTCTGGTTACTGAGTTGCAAAATGTTGAGGAGATTGTTAAGGATGCCTATTTTCTGGCGAAATCTGGAAAACCCGGACCAGTGGTCATTGATTTTCCGTTTGATATCCAGAAATCTGACGGCGAATATAAGTCCATTGAGTCGGCACGATTTCGTTATAAATACGATGAAGAACGACACCTGGGAGATAACCAGTGTCGCCAGTTCTTTGATCTGCTGCAAAAAGCCAAACGCCCGCTTCTCTATATCGGCGGCGGACTTAACTCTACAGCGGCAAGTGAACGAATACGTGCCTTTAACCGACGCTATAGAGTTCCTTCCATCTGGAGTTTGATGGGTAAGGGCATATTGAATGAGGCAGGTGATTGGGCTCTTGGCATGCTCGGTATGTTTGGTGTTCCGGCCGCAAATATAGCTATTCAGGAGACGGACCTGTTTGTCGCTTTTGGAATTCGCTGGGATGATCGTGTGTCTCAAAAAGTTGGCGAATCCGGCCTTGCTGCAGATATTGCCTATTTTGACATAAATCCCGAGAAAGTACAGGAGGTACGTTTTTCACGAAATCCAAAGTTCTCTTTTATCGGCAAAGCGGAAACCGCCCTGGATGATCTGCTAAAATATGCAGAGGAGCACGACATCCAATTGGATATCGGTGAATGGCAGGAGCAGACCCGCCGCTTGAAGGAAGACCACCCACTTAACTTTGACAGAGAGTCAAAAGATATTCAGCAGGCCGAGGTAATGGAGTTGCTTTCAGGCCATATTACAGAGAATACCAAAATCACCACCGGTGTCGGCAACCATCAGATGTTTGCCGCCCAACACCTGATGACCTTGACACCAAAATCGTTCATAACATCAGGTGGATATGGAACAATGGGCTTTTCCCTACCGACCGCAATCGGTGCTCAGTATGCCAACCCTGAGGCGACGATAATTTCGATAGATGGTGACGGCAGTATGCTGATGAACCTTGGAGAACTGTTCACTATTGGAAAGTATGAATTACCGGTTAAGGTTTTGATGCTGAATAATCATGGTGACTGTATGGTGAGAAACATTCAGGACCTCATGTATGGAGGGAGTTATGTTGGTACAAAGAAAATAACCTCTGTCAGCTTTGCCAATGTAGCCGGTGAGCTGGGCTTTCGTTTTGCCCATCGTGTTGAGGATCGCAAGGAGCTGAAAGGGAGTCTGAAAGCGTTTATTGAAGCAGAAGGCCCGTCATTTCTGGAAGTGGTCACCGACGTTGACGAGATGCTCTATCCTCGAATTCCTGGGGGACTCGGGTATAAAGATATGATTCTTGGACCGCATATGGAGAAGAAATAGCAAAACAATTAAGACATAGTCATAAAAGAATCTATCAGCTCAATTGTGGATGTTGCCTTGAATATCCGCAATTGAGCTTTTTTTTTTAAGTATAGAAATAGTTTGTTCCCGTTAAACTCCTATCAAAGATGTGCAGGAAACAACGCTTGCTCTATTCTATATTTTTCATGAGATTATAAAACTATTTATGGTGTTGAATCTGATGGTTTTTACTGGGTAGCGGGTAAGGGGGCTTTTCTCAGAGAAATTCTAATATTTGGTCTAGAGCTGCTTGTTGATCTCGGGATAATTTTTCACAAAACTTAGCACCTAGAATTACTTCATACATAGAAGAAGTGTCCTGTCCCTCATTAGTAGCTAACCAGATCTTTTCCAATGGAATATTAAAAATATGTAAACCAGCATTGTTGAAGATGTCGACATTCAAGGTATTTGGAATTTTGCTGCCAGAGGTGCATCCAAAAGCAATGCCCTCTGAACTTAGATTGAAAATTTGACAAATACTCTCCCGGTTTACGATGAAAGTATCGACAATCTTGTGCCTTAGATGCTTTCTGGATTCACGGTAATCTAGTGCCATGATGTTTGCAATTTGTAAATATTTGGCTATTCCGGTAATCAAATACATCGATAATATAATCATCATTCGGTTGTTCATCAAATTGCCTTTGCTCGCCGCCTGGTGGCAGGCTTCTTTTGCTTGTCCAAATGAAGTATGGAGAAAAAGACACCCGACGATGCCGTTCCTGCGGGCTCCCCTGCGCTGCCCACCAGTGGCGGGACACCAAAGACTGGATGATGCTCAGACAGGTTTGGCGCTTTATTACGTCATCAGCTTTGCTGCTCGGCGGCATCAAACGGGGGCAGCCAATATGCGCCTTCCTGTTTCAGGTAAGCGTTTTCCAGAAGGGCCATAAATTTACTCTATCCTCTCTTACCCCAGCCTCCTCGGTGTTGAACGGTACCCTTCTTCATAAAAATGCTTATTCTCTTCATTGTGTACGTGCGGGTCTTCTGGCTACAGCTCCTCGGGAGCGGTTTTCACCAGTTTAAACCGATAATATCCGGATACATGAGGAGGTCGAGATGGTCCAGTATCAGATTTCTGTTGAAGAGTTTGGTTCCCTTAGCGCTTATGATGATCGTGAAGAGGCAGTCCAACTTTCCACATTGTGGCAGAAGGGGACCGCCGTTTTGGTCTTTGTGCGTCATTTTGGCTGAGTAATTTGCCGTCAGCAGGTTGCTGAATTGGCTGGCTACCAGGATGATTTTTCAAAGCGAGGGGCGCAGCTTGCTGTCGTCGGTAATGGCAGTGTCAAGGATTTGAAAAAATTTAGAAACGTCACAGGTTACCGGGGCATTCTGCTCACCGATCCCTCCCGGGACTCCTATAAATTTTTAAAGTTTAAAAGCGGTCTAACCGATATCATCGGGATGAAATCCTTCACTCAGGGTTTTTCGGCTCTAAGATCGGGTTTCATGCCCGGTTCGCTTCAGGGTCATGCCCTGCAGCTTGGTGGTGCCGTCGTTGTCGTGCCGGAGGGCAACATCACCTACTTCTTCAAAAGCTCTGCGGCAGGCGATCACCCGCCTGTTGAGACTCTGCTGGCGGCCGTAGGGTAATTATCGTAGTACATTTGAAAACATACAACCAGCGGCATGCCGCCATCAAGGAAAAGGAACCTGTCAGGACGAGACCTGGCCGTTGCATGGGTTTAGTATACCTCTCGAGCCATACAGAGATATTTTGCCACCGAATCGGAGATGTAGGCATCTTCACTTTTGTTTTTTGGAAATTCACTAAACGGATTGCCCACAATTTTAAGCAAGGATCAGTTCCTGTAACGCTTAGGTGGAAGTGTTCTAACATTTCGTTGTCAGATAAGATAAGAACCTCAGTCCGAAGTTTGTCAGACTGAAGCTTGGTTTCTGCAAATTAAGGTATCCAGAGGAATTGTTCCAGGTCAACCCTGCCGTCGGTGAGAAAAACAGACTCCTGCTCGAGAAGCTGTTCCTGGGTGAGATGGCTCATTGATTTTCGCGGGGGTATTTCACCTTTAACATTTACCACTCGATGCCAGGGCAGATTGTACCTATCTGAACTAGAGTGCAGGATTCTTGCGACCTGTCGGGCACCGCAATGGTTTCCTGCTGAGGCAGCGATCAATCCGTAGGTTGTTACCTTGCCGCACGGTATTCTGCCGATAATCGAAATGACCTGTTGTGTGAATTGCTGCATTCCGTATTTGCCCCGGTTTGTTCTTCGAGGGAGATCACAGGACCTGATCAGGGAAGACTCTTAAGAAAAAAACAACAAATCTGATATTCTTCCTGCAGGTGGAGGCCACTTTATTGAGGGTTAAGCGGGTTTTCGAGCTTGTATCGTTCTATTTTCCTGCGTAGTGTGTCCTTTGATATGCCGAGTTCCCGGCAGGTAATCATCTTTTTCCATTTGTTGCGCTCAAGAGAACTGGCTATCGCCTGCTGTTCAATCTGATCGAGGGTCGCCCCAGCTTCCATAGCAGCGAAGTTGGTATGGTCTCTATGAGAATCGGGCAGAAAAGACTCTGGAAGATGATCTTCTTGAATAAATCCAGCGCTACAGAGGATGAATCCATATTCTATGATGTTTTCAAGTTCTCTGATGTTCCCCGGAAATGAATGAAGCATAAGCTTTTTTAATACAGCATCGCTGACACCGACAATGTCTTTTTGCTTTTCAGCCCTGAATTTATCAACAAAGTGATCGATCAGCAGTGGTATGTCTTCCTTGCGGTCGCGCAGCGGGGGCAGCGTGATATCGACAACCTTGAGACGATAATAGAGATCATCCCTGAATAGACCATCGTCGACAAGTTGTTTCAGATCACGATTGGTTGCGGCTATGACCCGGACATCAGCCTTGATCGATTCGTTTGAGCCCAGTGGTTCATAAACCCGTTCTTCAAGTACGCGGAGAAGTTTAACTTGAAGGGAGTGGGGTATGTCTCCGATTTCGTCAAGAAAAATTGTGCCGCCCTCAGCTGCCGCAAAACGGCCCTCCCGGTCTTTTCTGGCATCGGTGAAAGCTCCTGACCGGTAGCCGAAGAGTTCGGATTCCAGCAACGTTTCAGGAATTGCGCCACAGTTAACGGAGAGAAAGGGCTGGTCTTTACGAGCGGAGGCGCTGACAATTGCATCAGCCATAATTCCTTTTCCTGTACCGCTTTCCCCAAGGATAAGTACGGTGCTGTCACTGGTGGCGATATCGGGGAGGATCTGGAAAAATCGCTGCATGATATTGCTTTTACTTATGATTTCTTTGAAAGTGTAGCGTTGCATCAGTTGTTTACGCAACGATTCCATGACGGTCAGGTCCCGGAATGTTTCAACCCCGCCAACGACATTGCCAACCACATCAACCAGCGGTGACGCACTGATACTGATCGGTTTGCTTTTGCCTTCTTTGTCTTCGATCATTATCGAGCGGTTGGCAACTGGTCTTCCGGTATAAAGGCTTTCTGCGATCGCACAGTTTTTGCCGCAGATTGAAGAGTGGAAAACGTCACTGCAGAAACTGCCGATAGCAGCCTCCCGCTCCCATCCGGTGATGATTTCAGCAGCCATATTAAAAGAGGTAATTTGCCAGTTCCGGTCAACGGTAAACACACCATCGGCGATTGAATCGAGAATCAATTTGTTCTGCAGTGGCGCTGTATTGTCCCTGAAGGTCTGTACACAGCCGATGGCCCGTTTTTTGTCATCAAGCATTGGAGTGATCGAAACGACAATCGGGATATTGAAGCCATCCTTATCGGTTACAAAACCTTCCTGATCGATAATGTTGCACGGTTCTCCCGGGTCTGATGCGGTAATCGGGCAAGCAGATACCCCATCAGCTGCGAAGAACAGTTCATCGCATGATCGACTGACAACATCATCTTCGAGCCAGCCTGTTATCCGTTCTGCACCTGCATTAAAAGATGTGATAATGCCCTTGCCATCAAAAGTGACGACCCCGTCGGCAACGGCATTTATTATGATATCACTCCTCACTGATTCACTGATGTCGCGAAAGGTCTCAACACCGCCAATTACACGGTTTTCACTGTCAATAAGCGGTGCAGCACTGACGCTGACCGGAAAGGGCAGGCCGTTTTTTCGATAAATATATACATCACGGTCATGATAAACATTGGTGTTGTTCATAATACATGATGAGATTGCACATGATGACAGGCAGATATTTGATTGGAAAATCGTCTTACATGGCTTGCCGAGAACCTCCTCCTGTTTCCAGCCTGTCATTTTCTCGGCTGCTGAGTTAAAGGAGGTGATTTTCATCTCACCATCGACAGTAAATACTCCTTCCGCAATGGAGTCAAGTGCCAGTGCCCGCGGGGTTACGACCTCTGAGCGGTCAACCAGGCCGATATAAAATCCAAGGATATTTGCATCTGAATCAGGCAGGACGACAATACGGACTTTCAGGTTGTCTATTGACTGCTGGCGTGAACCGGCAAGGAAAAACTGCTCCGTTTTTATTGATTCAAAAGGTTTTCTCAGTCTTTCTGTCAAAGGGGCAAAACGGCTGTCTGCTTCTATCAGCGTTACCAGATGTTTTCCCAGAATATCCTCTTTACGGTGGCCAAGTGTTTGCGCTGCCCTGTTATTACAGGAATTTATTATACAGGATCGATCGATGGTGATAAAACCGCTGTCAGGTTCGTGCAACCGTTTGTTGGGGACTGCCATGATGAACTCCACGTAGTGATAACCCATTTACATTTCTAGGTTATTTCACTATAAGCTTAAATAGAAGACTCTGCAATAAGTATGTATGAGTTTTCAGGTGAGCACAGGGCGCGATCTGTTTGCCCAACAGAATAGAAACGTCACAGTTGTCCGGACATAAATGAAGTGAAACAGTTTGTAATACATGCTAAAGTGCAGATTATATTATACTACTCAGTAACAGATTGCGCTGAATCAGGGTGTTGAGGTCCATTTATAACCGGTAAACATAAAGAATGTCTTCAAGCGCAGAAAAACAGCCTCAGAACGATATATTGACCACCGATGGGCACTCCGTTCATGCCGTTGCTGGAATTGAACTCTTTCACTCAATTCAGGATCCCGTCCTTATAGTAACACCTCCCGGAATAATTATTGATGCCAACAAGGCAACCTTGCTGGCAGCCGGCAAAACTCGTGATGAGATCATAGGCAAGGGGATCTGCGAAATCATACACGGCGGCCGCTGGCCTCATATCAAGTGTCCTCTGGAGGAATTTCTGCTTACCTGCACCGGCAGAAACGAAGATACTCGCCTTCCCGGCCTCGGCGGAGAATATCATCTGACCATCACTCCGCTGGTAGATCTGGATGAGTCTGTTCAGTCAATTCTACTGCAGGCGCGTAGGCTTACCAGTGAGGAGTCAAGTAAAGTTGAGACTATTCGAACGGCCCAACTGGCTGCCATCGGCGAACTCGCAGCAGGTGTCGCCCACGAGGTCAATAACCCCATCAATGGTATCATTAATTATGCCCAGTTGTTGCTCGATGACGCTGAGAAGGGCACGCTCCAGGCCGAATTGCTTGGAAGAATAGTCCAGGAGGGCGATCGGATTGCAACGATCATATACAGTCTGCTCTCCTTTGCCCGTGAAAATGAAAATGAGCTCAAGGAAATCGAATTTAAAGAGGTGATTCATTCCTGTATCAATCTGGTGGATCACCAGTTAAAAAGTGAAGGAATTCAACTGGAACTGCATCTTTCAGAGCGCAGCTGCATAATTGTCGGTAACTATATGCAGCTCCAGCAGGTTATTCTCAATACCATCAACAACAGCAGGTATGCACTCAATGAACGCTACCCTGAGAGTTCAGCCGACAAACGGCTTCGGATAAGTTGTGAACCTGTCCAGGCAGAAGAGGGAAGTGAGATAAAGGTCATTATTAGGGATTTTGGTACTGGGATTCCCCAGGGAATCCTCGACAAGCTCTTTGAGCCGTTCTTTACCAGTAAACCTGCCGGCCAGGGGACCGGCCTTGGCTTGAGCATCAGCTACGGCATCATTAAGAATCACGGTGGCAGGCTGTCAGTTGATTCGATTCTTAATAAATATACCGATATGATAATTACCATACCGGAGGCTTAAAAAATTACCGAACCTATGCTCGATCGGAATATCCTGATAGTAGATGATGAGGAGAGTTTACGGTTGACGTTTGAAATGTTTCTCAAGCGAGAGGGATATAGCAACGTACAGACCGCAGCCACCGTTGAAGAGGCCCTTACGGCAATAAGCAAAGGCCGGTTTGATCTCATCATCAGTGATATCGTTCTGGGCGGAGAAAAAGGCACCGAGCTTCTGCGTCATATACGACAAACAGGTATTTCCTGTCCCGTTGTCATGGTTACCGGTTTTCCAAACCTGGAGACCGCTTCTGAAGCTGTTCGGCTTGGCGCTTTTGACTACATTTCCAAACCGGTAAATAAGGAGAAGCTTCTGAAGCTGGTTCGGCAAGCGCTGGCCTTCTGGGAGCTCGAGCTTGAAAAACGCTCACTTATTATACAGAACGAGAAGTATCAGCATTACCTGGAGGCAATTTTCAGCTCGGTTGAAGATGCCATTATAGCAGTTGATAACCGCTGTAACATTCTCAAGCTCAACCGGACAGCAGAGTCGCTGCTTGATGAATTTCGTGATGACAGTGACAGCGATGGAAAGGTTTTACCGGGCGAGATAGGCAGCGCCTGTATGAAAGACGCACTGCTGGTCATCGAGAAGGGCAGTATTGTCAGGGAACATATCATTGAATGTGTCAATGTGGACGGCGCCTCAAAAATGTTTTCGATTAATGCGGCACCACTTGATATAGATGATGAAATTTCTAACGGTGCGGTAATTGTTGTGCGTGACGTAACGAGGGCAGAGGAACAGAATGTGCCGTCACAGAGGGAACAATTCCATGGCTTTGTCGGCGCCAGCCAGGTTATGCAGTCTATCTATCGACTCATTGAAAATGTTGGTAAGGTTGAAACTGCCGTTTTGATAGCCGGCGAATCGGGAACAGGCAAGGAACTGGCCGCAGAGGCGCTGCACGCAGAAAGTTCTCGAAGTACCATGCCCCTTGTAAAGGTTGACTGTGGAGCGTTACCTGAGGAATTGCTGGAAAGTGAGCTTTTCGGTCACCGTAAGGGTGCTTTTACCGGCGCTGATCGTGACAGACCTGGCAGATTGCTGCAGGCTGACAAGGGAACACTGTTACTTGACGAAATTGGTGATATAACCCATCGTATGCAATTACGGCTTCTTCGCTTTCTGCAGGAGATGACCTTTACCCCCGTTGGAATGGATACTCCGGTCAGTGTTGATGTCCGTGTGATTGCTGCAACCAATGTCAACCTACGGGAAAAAGTTCGAGAGGGTGGCTTCCGCGAAGATCTTTATTATCGACTCAAAGTTGTTGAAATCGTTCTCCCCCCCCTACGTGATAGAAAAAAGTGCCTGCCAATACTCATCAACCATTTTCTTACTTTTTTCTCACAAAAACATGCCAGGCATGTTCATTCGATCTCTGATCGGGCCATGGATGCAATGGTGTCTTACTCTTGGCCCGGTAACGTCAGAGAACTAAAACATATAATGGAGCGGGGCGTTGTGCTCTGCCTTGGCAATAACCTGTTGCTGGAACATCTCCCGGATGAAATACTTGAATATAATAGTCCACCAGACCCTGCGCTAGAACGATCTGGGAATGTACCGCAATCACACCATCTCAGCCACGATCAGATATATTCAGCACAGCAGAACGAACTTATTGAAGCTCTCAAACAGGCTGGCGGCAACAAGTCCAGGGCTGCTCAAATTCTCGATATAGACCGGTCGACACTGTATCGCCGGCTTCGTCGATTTAAGATCACAACCGGACCGTAGTGTTGCGTTAGTGTTGCGACCAGGTGTCGCGGTGGAACAGTTTCGCGACACCTGGTCTTTTACGATTGCGCCATCATCGTTATCCCCTTCCTGTCAATATGTACTTTCAACCACTCTAGTAATAAAACATTATATCGTTTTATCAATATCTTATATGGGGTGGCATTTTTTATACCCAGTTTTACGACAATGTGGCATGCGTGATGCAATGTGGTAGTGCAAGAGACAACAACACTCCAATAACTCAAATTGAGGGCCACCATGAAAACAGCAATCCTTAAGAAGACAAGAACTGAGACGAGAACAGTTGGGAACGTTGACGAACAGGTATACAAGGTTGGTATAGCTGTTGTTGGTTCATGCTCTCTGGCGATCGGCATCTGGGCAACCGTAGCTCTGGTAAGCGGGATGGTTGCAAGCGGTGGGCCGGGCGCACTCATCAGTGACTGGTTCAGGGCAGTTATTGGCTCTTAATACGATAATAAACAAAACGAGGCACTGTCATGATAGAAAGAACGAAAGTACAAGAGAATACAAAGGCAACCATATCCACCGGTACCGATGCTGCCACCGAGGTCTCAAAAATTGGTGTTATGACAATAGCTGCATTTGGTGCTGTAGTTGGCCTCTGGTCAGTTGCCTGCATAATCGGAGGCATGGCAGCAAGTGGCGGCCCTCTGGCTTTCGTCGGTGCCTGGTTTAATGCGGTGACGGGAATGTAGTGATCGTTTAAGTAGAGTAATTTTTTTTAAAAAAGGACCACGAGCTCATCTGCTCAGTGGTCCTTTTTTTTTGTAATTATCCTGAATTATGTAATAAACGTTTACTTTAAAATATGATTAAATAGGTGTATAACATGGTTGTTGGGAGAGAACGAAGACAGAGCTGATTTCGGCTGCAAGGGATACGTATGGCAATTCTGGTCAGAAATTTACTGATCTATTTCATTATCTGTTTCGCTTTTTTTATCGCAGGGTTGATTTATCATCTCGAAACGAGATTGGTACAGAAGGATTATTCTGACCTGCTGAAAGATATCGATAAGGGCATTGTCAGTGAAGTTGTCATCCAACAGGATATCGTTGAGGTTACCACAAAATCAGGAAACAGGTACACAACTGTTGTCCAGGAGCCGGCCTATCTTGCCACCAGCTGGCATGGCAGTAATATACGCATCTCATACAGAAAAGATTACGCTGCGTTCGTTTTCTACGGGATAAGTCTCGTTTTTCTTACCTCTCTGTTCCTCGTTTCATGGCTTTCGTTGAAAGTAAAAGAAAATGAGTCACAGAGTTCAGCTTTTGCAAATGACAAACTCATTTCACCGGGAACAGAGCTCAAAAAAATCACCTTCAATGATGTTGCCGGTATTCCTGAAGCAAAGGAGGAATTACGCGAAATTGTCGGCTTTCTGAAAAATCCTGAGCAATACAGAGAAATCGGCGCCACGACCCCGAAAGGTGTACTGCTGCAGGGCCCTCCCGGAACCGGAAAAACGCTGCTTGCCCGAGCGATTGCTGGAGAAGCCGGTGTTCCTTTCTATTCCTTCAGTGGCTCTGATTTTGTAGAGATGTTTGTCGGGGTTGGGGCATCGCGGGTACGGGATCTTTTCAGCGAGGCAAAAAAAAATGCACCCTGCATTATTTTCATTGATGAGATTGATGCTGTCGGCGCCAGTAGAAAGACCTCCGCATCGGATGGCAATGATGAGAGAGGGCAGACCCTGAACGCCTTGCTGGTGGAAATGGATGGTTTCAGTCCATCGGACAATATTGTTGTTCTTGCCGCAACCAACCGGCCAGATATCCTTGATCGGGCCCTGAAGCGCTCGGGTCGTTTTGATCGGCAGATAACCATCGTGCCGCCCGATGTAAAAGGAAGAAAGCAGATACTCGATGTTCATTGCCGGACCATTAAAATGAACCCCGATGTTGATCTTGAAGAAATTGCCACATTGACCTCAGGGTTTACCGGTGCGGAGTTGGCAAGCCTGGTAAATGAAGCGGCGCTGCTGGCTGCCCGCCATAAGAAAAGCAGTGTAGAGCAGGATGATTTTGATCTGGCCCACGATCGCATTCTTCTGGGTGTGGAACGCAAGGGACTGGTTATTTTGGAAAAAGATAAGCGGGTCCTCGCTTTTCACGAGGCTGGCCATGCGATTGTTGCCAAGTTGCTGCCCGACTCGGATCCAGTTCATAAAATAACCATCATTCCGCGCGGGCGGGCTCTTGGACAGACTCAGCAGCTACCCATTAATGACCGACAGGCTTATAGCAGAGAGTATCTCAAGAACAGGATTACCACATTGATGGGAGGGCGTGCTGCAGAAGAGCTTGTCTTTGGGTTGCAGACAACCGGCGGCCAGTCCGATATACAGCAGGCCACGGCAATAGCCACTAATATGGTCTGTAAGTGGGGCATGAGCAAGGTTCTTGGACCTCAGGTTTATATTGTCGATGATGATGATTTTCTCGGCCCCTCCAACAGCAGACTTGCAATGGGCGCCCGGACAGAGGCCCAGATTGACCGGGAAATCAAGGTTCTGTTGGATGAGTGCTATCGGGAGGCTGTTGCCATCCTCGGCAACGAGCGGCTGTTTCTATCAGTTCTTGCAGACATCCTTATGCAGGTGGAAACCATCGACAGTGAAGAGTTTGATATTATCTACTCTTGTTCCCTGAAGAAAAAGTATGAATTTGAAATGGATGAATCACCTGAAGCCTGCAAAATTACCTAGGCTCTCCAGATACGAATATGCTGAACTCTACTAAATCCATACTTTACATAAGCTTTTTTATTGTTGGAATATCCCTGTTTCTTGTCATTATCCTGGGAGCCCGGCAGTTCCAGATGAACAGGGAGTATTCAGAGATTACCGTGCTGAGCGAAAGAACCCTCTTTGCCTTTGCAACATTACGGGAACAGATTACCGAATCGTTGATCAGCAGCGACTATCAGTTGCTCAGAGGGGTTATCCCCGAGATCGAAGATTTAAACAATACCATTACCAGATTTTTCGATAGCGACATTATCCCCGGTGAATATAAACTCGCCCTGACTGACAGGATTGATCTTGCAGGACTTGTAATTGATTTAAGAAAAGTTGGATCGGAACAGGATGATCCAGAATCAGGTCTCAGGATTCAGCAGGATCTGCGGGTAATTGGAGACAATCTCTTTAAAATCGACAGGGTGATCACCGGTCAGATCAGGAATTCTGTTGTCAGTTTTCAGCTCGGTATAATCGGTGCAATGGGACTGCTCATCAGTTGCACCAGTTTTATCCTTATCCTGTTATACCGAAAGACAATCGGTCCAATGTTTGATTTGTCCCGACAACTGAGCAGCAATCCTGAGGAACATGGTCAGCTTGTCTGCAGCACTGAGGTGGCAACCGAGATCGTCGAGATAACAGAATCCATTAACCGGATAATTGCAGAACAACCATTGTCAAATGGAACTGATGGGTCCGGCAGTTATGAAGATCAGGAAACGATCTCAAGGACGATTAACGAGACCACAAACAATCTTAACGGCATAATCAATTATGCCCAGTTGCTATTGGAATCTGAATCACAGCTCTCTGAAGAACAGCAACGAATGCTCGAGAAGATCATTAGCAGCGGCGAGCGAATCGCGGATGGGTGGCAGAGGATAAGCCAACGGTTCAGCGGTTAAGCTCAGCTGTCTAATCTTTTTTCGTTCGTGCCTCAGTTACCATTAACCAAAACGTCCGGTAATATAATCTTCAGTGAGTTTATGGCCTGGGTGACATTATAACCAGCAACGGTGTCATCCACGTAATTGATGCTGTGATGCTTCCGTAATACATTACTTAGATTTAAAGTCTTTAAACAAACGGGCCTTGATTTTAGAATCAGGCCCGTTTGTCTTTGGGGTATGGCTGTCTTCACTGCCCAATTGCAGCCAGCCTCTTCGGCATCGAATCTATCAGATCAAAAGTATGGATTAACACTGAACTGGAGAAATAATAAAAGAACATCTGGTATCAACCCGAAGCTGTTATTTTATGACCCAGTTCGAGGGAATTTACGCTACAGTTTGGAACGGTTGGTTTTGCAGGGTAGTGAGTATCGCTGTTGCTTTCATACAGGAGTGTACCCAGCTCCTTCTTTTTTCTTGTTTGAAGAGTTAAATTCGATTAGACCTGCGTTAGAGTTGAAGGAAATAGCAGATGTTTCTTCCAAAAAGGCTGATGACTCCCTGGCAGGATACAACTCAATTACCGACAATTTAAAATATCCGCTAATGGGAATTAGATAAACAATGGTTTCCATAAGCACAATCAAGTTTTCATCAAAATCCCTAGTACCTTGCATTTTAATCATATTTTTCTAAGACAAGGAGAAAAACCTAATGAAGGTTAAAGAATTATTAGATAAAATAGGGTACGATGTATATTCCGTCTCACCGGACACCACCGTTTTCGAAGCTTTGAGACTCATGGCCGATAAAGAGATCGGCGCGGTTGTGGTCCTGGAAGGAGACAAGATGGTGGGGATCATGTCCGAACGAGACTATGCTCGAAAGGTGATCCTACAAGGCAAGGCTTCCAAAGAGACACGCGTTAAGGACATAATGTCATCGAAGGTTGTTCACACGAATCCTGAGGTGAACGTGGAAAAGTGCCTGAACTTGATGACAAAAAATAAATTCCGCCATTTGCCGGTGATGGAGCAGGACCGTATAGTTGGAATCCTCTCCATTGAAGATGTGAGGGGTGTCACATAATCATAGTTTACCGTTTTTCTCAAATCGGGGGCGCTTTTCAATCTGCTTCTCAACTGATATTTTGTTTCACACGGTTACTAAACCCCTCAAAATCTTATTTGCCTTTACCTTATTTTTCTATCGCGTGTCGCTTTCATCTTTTTCTCATGGGAGGCGGTTGTTTTGAAGATTAAAAAAAATATCTGATTACCAATCAACCTCAGCTACATGAAGTGACACGAGAAGATGAAGCGGTGAAGAGAGCTAACTCCAATTGCCGCTCACCGACCTGATCATCAGGGCCGTGAGGCGAGCAGACTGGCTATACCTGGCCTGACCGACTGTTGTGGACGTCATGTCTACAACCCTGAGGGCTTTTTGCACAGCCTTGATGGGTCAACGCGATGCAACTTCCGTCATCACTCTTGATCTCATTTCATTGAGTAATTGACGCCTATTAATCAGAAAACCGAAATGCGTATTGTCCAGCAGTCGTAATGAAAAGTCTGCTAACATCAAAGAATCCGACGTTCAGGAGGAATGAATATGGCCAAAAAAAGAGAGCAAACCATCCTGTTGGTCCCCGTAGATTTCACCTCTTTCTCGGAAGATGCCCTGGTTTTTGCCAGCGAACTGGCAAAATGCATGTCGGCCCAGCTTCTGGTGCTCCATGTGATCCATGACCCCGCGGAATCGCCGGGGTTTTATGCCCGGCAGGCGAAAAAGAAAAAGTATCTTCAAAGCATGGAAGAAGCCGCCGACGAAATGATGCAGGAATTCCTTGGTAAAATGCGTCAGGCATTTCCGGGTAATGAGCCGATAAAAAAAGCAACGCCTCTCTTGATGGTCGGCACACCGGTCACAAGGATTGTGGAGGTCGCTGAAAAGAAACAGGCCACCATGATAATTATCGGAAGTCATGGCCGTACTGGCTTATCCAGTTTACTATTAGGTTCAAAAGCCTTGCAGGTTGTGCAACTTTCGACTATCCCGGTAACGGTCGTTAAAACCTCCAAAAAGAAGTAAAATTTTAAATTTCGGTATACCGCCGCAAAGGAGGCACAACATGAAATCGATATATTCTCGACCTATATTGGGACAGGGATTAACGGGATGCTGTTTTTTGATGCTGTTCTTGCTTTTTCCCGACCGGGCACACGCGGCTTCAGAGTCAGGTGAAATCAGTTGGTTTTTCCTGGTTGTCGGGTTGCTCGGAGGGTTATCCCTGTTTCTCTATGGGATGGATAGAATGAGTGACGCCTTAAAGAATGTGGCCGGGGAAAAAATGAAGGATATCCTGGCAATGCTGTCGAGCAACCGGATTATGGGGATGATAACAGGAGCTGTCGTCACGGCTGTTATTCAGTCCAGTTCGGTTACCACTGTCATGCTGGTAGGATTTGTAAGTGCTGGTTTGATGTCGCTCTCTCAATCGATAGGCGTGATTTTAGGCGCGGATATCGGCACGACCATCACGGCACAGATTGTAGCATTTAAGGTGACCAAGTATGCCTTGCTGCTGCTGGCGGTCGGTTTTGGAATGCTGTTCATCTCCAAAAAAGAAAAAATCCAGCAATACGGTTATATGGTCATGGGGTTGGGAATGATCTTTTTTGGTATGTCCGTGATGAGTGATTCCATGTATCCTCTAAGAACGTATCAGCCCTTTATTGATCTAATGGCCGGCATGTCGAATCCGGTACTGGGTATTCTGGTAGGTGCTTTATTTACTGCATTGATTCAATCGAGTTCTGCTGCCATGGGGGTGGTGATCGTACTGGCGATGCAGGGATTGATTACTCTTGAGGCAGGAATCGCCATGGCGCTTGGCGCCAATATTGGAACGTGTGCAACAGCCGGTTTGGCCTCGATCGGCAAACCGCGCGAGGCGATCCGGGTAGCAACATGCCACGTACTATTCAAGATAGTTGGCGTCTTGCTGATGGCGCCCTTTATCGGGCCGTTTGCAAAATTTGTCGTTTTAATCTCCCCCTCACCCGCTGAAGGTCTTATCGGTATGGAAGCTGCCGCCGCGGTGGTGCCGCGTCAGGTGGCCAATGCGCATACCATTTTCAATATAGGGATAGCTTTCCTTTTTCTTCCCTTTGTCTCCCAATTTTCCCGGATCGTCTACCGGCTGGTTCCGGATAAGCCTGTGGATGAGATTGAGGAACTCCAACCTAAATATTTGAGTGAATTGCTCTTTGAGACTCCCAGTCTGGCGCTGGATGCAGCACGACATGAAATCAAGCGTATGGGGAAACGGGTGGATCTGATAAATAGTGCTATGATGCCGGCTGTACTAACCGGCAACAAGGAGTCGCTGCTGGCATTACGGGAGATGTATGAGGAGGTCGATATTTTACACAAGCATCTTGTCACATATCTTGCCAGGGTCAGTCAGCTCAAACTGAATGAATTCCAAACCCAAAAATTTATGAACCTCATGACGGCTGTCAACAACCTTGATTATGTCGGCGACCTGATCGAAGTCAATATGGTGGACCTTGGCATGCGCCGGGTCGAGAAAGGGTTCAAGATAAGCGCGGCGACCCAGGAGGTTTTAGAAACCCTCCATGTCGTTGTCTCTGATGCGCTGAAAGCAGCGGTTAGGGCGGTGGTTGAGGAAGATAAAGATTTTGCAAATCGCGTCATCAGTATGCAAGATGATATAAACCTTCTCATAAAAAAGGCCGATTTGCATCAGGCAAAAAGACTCGTGTCCGAAGATTCGGGGAAATTTGAGGCCTACAGCGTCGAAGTTGATATCATTGAAAAGCTCAAACGTATTTACAAATACGCCAGGGAGATGGCCAAAACAGTGGTTGACGTTGGAGAAAAAGAGACTATTAAAGAGGCTGCGTAAAGCATACATTTTTTCAAACATGAGTTATTAATTTGGAAAATTTCTTCTGGGCAACAGGTCACCGGTCATCCAGAGCCACTTTCCGAGTACCATCCATAAGGCCTTACCATTTGCGCCAACCTTTCGGGGATGTGCGAAGTGGTAGGGTTTTAATGAACACTTTTTTAAGAGTGAATTATCCATCATTCTGGAGGTGTTCAATGACCAGGAAAAAAACGCAGTTATACAAAAGAGTTCAAAGAAGAAGGAGTAAAACTCATCACAGAGCAGGGGGATATATTACTATTGAACTGGAGAATTAATAAAAGAACACATGGTATCAACTCGAATCTATTATTCTAAGACGCGGTACGAGCGATGTTACGCTATAATTTGGAAAGGTTGGTTTTGCAGAGTACTCAGTATCGCGGTTGCATCATCCCGGGGTGTACCCAACTCCTCGATGAGCAAATTTAAAAGTAACTGCCGGTTATCGATTTGTGTTGCTGAGAAGGAGTCTACTGAATCACGAACTTCAGTAGATGTTGTCACCCCGTTTGCACTGCCGAATACACCGTCAGTGTCAATACCGGCAATAATGAGCGCATTGATATACCGTTCACGTACATTCGAATCTACTCCATTATCCAGGGTAGAAGTTGCATTTTCATTGAGGAAATTTGTCAGAATATCTGAATCTGCTCGATCAATAACACTCGCCAGCAGGCTGCCAAGGTTTGCCTTGATTACATTGACGTCGATCGAAATTTCGATTGTGACGTTATTTCTTTCCTCAAGTCTTTTCGCCAATGCTGTAAAAAGCTCTGCCTGATCGGCAAAATTATCACCGTTTAAGTCGATCTTATTGAATACTCCGGCTTGCCTGCCTAATTCATCTACATTGAGTCGGTTGTCACCATCAATGTCTCTCGCTTCAAGGACGCGTGCACTGATTTTCTCTGCACTTTGCTGTGAAACTCGTGACTGAACATTGATAGAACTGCTGATCGCACTTATCTCCATACTGATACCTCTAAAGAAAGAGTCGAATTGATCCCTGCCATTTCTTAGGCAATAATCTATTCATTGGTTTCCTGCGGGTCAAACTTATAATCAAACTTCGGTGAATTACTGTATTCCGTCCTTTTATGATATTTTCAAACAATGGTTGTTCGCAAAAACCCTTACACAAATTTCCGGATTGCCTTGAAGCGTACCAATATACATCTTCACTTATTGGGGTGTGAGCCTGAGCAGACGACCGCCCTGCTTATCCTCTAATACCCAGATTGCACCATCTGGACCTTGCTCGACTTCACGGATACGTTTTCCCATGGCAAAACGCTCGACTTCCTCGGCAGTGTCGCCTGTTATTTTTATTCGAACCAGCGATCTGGAGGCCAGGCCGCCAATAAAACCATTTCCCTGCCATTCCGGAAACATGGTGCCACTATAAATAATCAAACCGGATGGAGCAATTGTCGGCACCCAATAAACTTCTGGTGCATTGAATTCAAGTCGTGTGTCATGATCAGGGATAGCTACCCCTGAGTATTGGTCTCCCCAGGAAACAACAGGCCATCCGTAATTATCGCCTTCGACCGTCAGGTTTAACTCATCACCGTGTTTCGGCCCCATCTCATGGGTCCATAATCGCCCTTCTTTATCAAAAGCAATACCAAGCAGGTTGCGATGCCCCAGAGACCAGAAGGTTTTTGCCAATTTTCCTTTATCCTGGAAGGGGTTGTCCGCAGGTACTGAGCCGTCCGGGTTAAGCCGGATTACCTTGCCAAGGTTCTGCGACCAGTCCTGGGCCGGTTTTTGTTTCTGTCGCTCACCGGAGGTAATGAAAAGTTTACGGTCAGGACTGAAGGCAAGACGATGCGAGTAATGTCCGCTCCCCTTTACTTTGGGTTTTTGACGCCAGATTACCTCCACGTCATTTAATTTTGGATTGGTCGGGTCAGAATTGAATCGTCCGCGCGCAACGGCACCGCCCTTTTTGCCTAATCTGCCCTGCTCGGCATAGGATATGTAGACCAATTTGTTTTTGGCATATTCGGGATGTAAAATGACATCGCCCAATCCCCCCTGACCGCCGTAAGCAACCTCAGGTATACCATCAACAGCTACCTTTGACTGACCATCAGCGCTGACCAATAACAAGGTGCCGGATTTTTCTGTGACCAGTAGGTTACCATCCGGAAGAAAGGTCATTGCCCACGGCTCGTTAAAATCAGCGTATTCCTCAGACAATAGGATTGATCCTGCAGTGCCCTTTTTTTCTTCAGGATCAGACGCAGCACTGACGTTGCTGGCTGGCATGGCTATAAGCAAAAACAAGAGAAATGTAGAACACAAGTTCTGCATTTTTTTTGCCGTTTTCATCGTTTGTGGTTTGTCATTGTGTTTTTTATTATTCTCAATATTAGTCTTCTTCACCAATTCCCAAACCATGATTTGAATCGTCTATGGGTTGAATGGCACAATGCCACATTGTGGTGTTATGCTATGCTAACTACCATTGTTTGATAAATCAAGTTGTCCTGCTTCTAAGAGAAGAAGACAATTGTGGCCTATTGGATTCGATATCATACTCTCTTCTATCAAAAGCCTGCTCCATTGATTGTCTGCTTAAACTATTCCCTCAATCGTATATCTCAGAGCATGAACGGTGTTGTTTCCTGAAATTCGGAGAAACCTTTATCGATGGAGCTGAAAATTTCCAGAATCTTATCTTTGGTCTCCATTGTATTATCGACAGTTTCCTGCTCATCGAGATCATGAAGCTGAACTATGGCAGCATCTATTGCCGACTTTAACTGCTCCACCTTTACGTGGAGCTGGACCTTATTATCTGCAGTAAATTTATCCTTCTGCTCTTCCAGCTTTTCAAGGCCTCGCTGCCACTCAGCTATCTTATCATCAATAATATCTTTGTAGGTAAGTGATTGCATAGAGTTCCTCCTCTAATGTTCAATTTTGAAACCACCTGTACAGGGACGAGGGTTCTTGCCACTATTATAATGTATATCGTCTTCGAGGATTGGACCAAAATAATCTGATCATTGTCAGGCCTGCTCGGAACTTAGATCATATATTAACGTTGAAAATTTTTGCGCCGGTTGACAGAGTACTGTTGAAGACTATTTGAATTAGGGTTTTGTCTGTTTGTGTCTGACATTCCGGAAACATCCCTGAACCCATTAAATCGTAGCAGCGAATGAATTCAATAACATCATTTTTAATACAGTCTCTCATGTTCCTGAGCTCCTGATGCCTTCGCGTCTTCCACCGGTATCTAGTAGCTCTCCGGCAAAGAGAAGGGCTTACATCTCTGATTGTGGCGTCTGTCTCCAATGGTGCCGGAGGGGATCAAAATCAAGGTTGCTTAGTTACGCTACTTGATTATAAGTAGTTCTTAACCGATTTATAGAATGTCAGATCAATAGAAGCTGCGCGACTCTCTGCATCCTGATGATTGGGTATTTATTGACTAAAGCGAGTGGCCTAATGGTTATAAATTATTGTGGGGTTATGGCTGATGAAAGGTGCTGGAACATACAGGGATAACATTAGGTTGGTGGTTTTCGACTGGGCAGGGACCACGGTTGACTTTGGCTGTCAGGCCCCGATCCTCGCTTTTATCGAAGGGTTCAGGGCAAAGGGCATCCAGGTCGATGCGAGAACGGCGCGTGGTCCGATGGGAATGGAAAAGCGGGCTCATATTAAAGCGGTGACTGAAGTTTCCCAGGTTGCAGAAGCCTGGCAGCAGGAATATGGCAGAGCGGTAACAGAGGAAGATATTGATGCAATGTTTCATGAATTTGTTCCACATCTGCTCAGCATCCTGGATTCGCACAGTCAGATGATCCCCGGGGTACTCGAGGCCGTTACCCGGTTAAGAGAAGGTGGTGTGCTTATTGGCTCAACGACCGGGTATTTCAAGGAAGCAGCCGATGTTGTCGCGGCTGCCGGTGCAAGAGCAGGATATATCCCGGATTTTTCAGTCTGCGCCTCAGATGTTGAAGAAGGGAGACCATATCCATGGATGATTTATCGGGTGATGGAGGCGCTTAATGTCTGCCCTCCAGAGGCGGTCGTCTCCGTTGGTGACACAGAGGTTGATATGAGAGCCGGGTTGAATGGTGGTGTCTGGTCTGTCGGGGTTGCTGCCACCGGAAATGAAATGGGGCTAACCAGGGAAGCGTTTGAGGTGCTTGAATCCAGTGAACGCGAGGCACTGCTGACAACGGTGAAGGAAAAGCTATATTCAGCAGGTGCGCACCTGGTAATTGACACCATGGAGGAACTTCCGGCTGCCGTAGAGAGAATTAATGTCCTGCTCGCTTCAGGGGACAAACCGTAACCTGATTTCGCCTGTCGATGCTTTGACTTGATTCAGGGGAGGGCGGCAAACAACCTATGGGTTATCCCAGATTACAATCAATTTACAATTTATAGTCAGAAGACCATCTAACCATGCAAAAAAAACCTTAACATTCGTCCTGGCTGGAGGTGTCGGTTCCCGTTTGTATCCTTTAACCTCTCGAAGATAACCTGCCCTGGCTGTATTATGCAGTTACAGGATATTATCAACCATGGCAATCTGAAGCTGCAAGCTGTTCATATTCTCGAGTTGCTCGCACAATCGCTGGATCAGCAGATAGAGTAGCAAAACTGTCCGTGCGCCCGCCTGTATCTGGTAATTCAGGCGAGATGCGGGCTGAGCCAAGTTTCAGCTGTGCAGCCCGTCCCGTTAGAATGCTTTAAAATAAAAGATTTTAAGAGTGACCCCCTGTTCCAGCTAGCTTGTCATGTTATCAAATTGTTAATCTAACATGCTGATGATGGAACGGCCTTTGTGACCTCCTTTTAACATTTTGTCGATACTATCATTTAGCTCTGATAAAACGATATTTTCTGTCACCTCGTTCATCATCTCTATCTTCCAATCGCCTGCAAGCAGTTCCCAGGTCTTTCGGCGGTGTACCATTGGACAGTTTTGGGAATCTATTCCGATCAGGGTTACACCGCGCAGGATGAAAGGGAACACAGTGAGAGGTAAGTCCGGTGAAGCCACATTTCCGCAACTTGTTACAACGCCGTTTGCTTTTACTGACTTGATGGATGTTGCCAGAATATCGCCACCCACGGTATCGATGCTGCCAGTATAATCACTTTTCAGCAGTGGTCGCCGGCTTGTATCGATTGCCTCGTCGATACTGATGACACGATGAGCACCTATTTTTTCAAGGTATGCTGATTCATCAACCAAGCCGTTGACCGCCACCACTGAGTAGCCGATTTTTGCCAGAATGGCTACTGCAATGCTGCCGACGCCACCGGTGGCCCCAGATACAAGTATTTCACCCTGATCTTGTTTGATGTTATGAGAGGTGAGTTGGTAAACCGACAGCGCTGCGGTAAACCCTGCTGTACCGTAGCACATCGCCTCGTGCAGCGTCAGTGCTTCTGGTAAGGGAACAATCCATTGGGCGGGAACACGAATATATTGACCGAATCCTCCGTCTGTGTTCATACCCAGATCATAACTGGTAACAATGACCTTGTCGCCGACCTTAAATGCGTCGTCTGAACTTTCTGCAACAACGCCGGCAGCATCAATGCCGGGAGTGTGTGGGTAATTGCGGGTAACGCCTTTATTTCCACTTGCAGATAAGGCATCCTTGTAATTCAACGAGGAATAATGAACCTGAACAATCACGTCTCCTGGAGGCAGAAATTCGATTTTTTTATCTACTATTTGACGCTGGTACCCTTTGTCAGCATTTTCTGTTACCTCGAGCGCTTTAAATACAATGTTATCCATACTTTTCCCTCCTCGGTGTTTTTGAGTATGTAAGTGTACTTTTTATAAATTATGTCTCATTTACAGAGCTGGTCCAGGTATTCAGTCAGACTATTTATGGTTAAATTCAGTCCTGCTGTTGATTTCTCAGAAGTGTATACAACGCAGGCGCCCAGCAACCCTGAATAGATGACTTCTACAACTTTCCTGGTATCCACATCGTCTTTTAACGTTCCAGACTCATATTCTTCATCCAGAAATCGCTTGAGCATTTTCTTTAGTTTGACCAGGCCATCATTTACGGCCTCAGCAAGGGTTGGCTGCTGGTCGTTGAGTTCAATTGCAAAATTGATAAAAATACAGCCACCCGGAAAATTGGTACTGTCAGCCAGGTAGTTGTCCCTGTAGTTTTCCAGTATTTTTTTTATCTTATCCAGCGGACGAGCGGTATCATTAACCCCAGCAAGATTGCGTGCTCTCCAGATTGATTTTGCCTGATCAAGAACCTCATAAAACAACTGTTCCTTATTGTCAAAATGATTGTAGAGCCCTCCTTTTGAGGTGCCGGCGGCTTCAATAATATCCGCTGTCGAGGTGGACATGAAACCTTTTGTAGAGAATTGTTTGAGCGCTTCAGAAATTATTTTCTCTTTTAGTGTCATAATGGTCCATGTAAAAGATGACGAAAAGAGACCGATCGGTCTTGACGAAATGTACCTGTTATAAAATATTTTGCAAATAATTAATGACAATGACTCTATGTATCCAGTAGTGCGCAATCTACATATATTATAATATATGGGCATATAGAGAGTGCACCCTGTTGGTTAAGTTGTTACTATAGTGGTCAGGAATAACTATCAGGGCACCGTAAGTGCATTAAATTTAATAAATATAACATAATATCAATAGAGTATGTGATGACAAAAATTTTCGATACACCAAAAAAGGATGAGAAGGTAACAGACTATATTATTGCTCAGGTCAGAGATGCAATATTGTCCGGAAAATTGAAACCCGGCAATCGTTTGGCATCTGAGAAGGAACTTACCGAAGAATTTCGGGTGAGCAAGGCCACCATGCGCGAAGCATTGCGTGGGCTTGTAGCCATGGGATTAATTGAAATTCGGCAGGGGTCTACGGGGGGAATATTCCTGACGGAAGTAAACTCTCAAACACTCATGCACAGTATGATGAATTTTATGCATTTCCAGTCGGTCTCGATACGGGAAATTACAATGCTGCGCTATATGTTAGAACCCCATATTGCCCGTATTGCTGCCAACAAGATTACTCATGATGAGATTGAGCAATTGAAAGCTTATGTTATCAGCGGCAATTCAGATAACGATACCGACCGAAAGAAAAACACCAGTTTTCACCATTATTTGTCACGGGTTACCAATAATTCTCTGTTAATTTTGATTGTCGATTTTATTGACCACATGCTCGATGAAATGAAGCAATCTTTAGATCTTGGGGCGGATTTTCATAAGGAAATTCAGGTATCGCACAAGAAAATCCTCGACTGCCTGGTCAATGGAGACTCTGAAGGTGCCGGCCGGGCCATGGCTGATGATGTTGTAATGGTTGGAAAATTTATGTCTGAAAAAATGGGCGAAGAATCGTTTGATCCTGCCAGATTTGATCCTCAGGTAAATACGGCTCTGGGGTCATTATCAGGGAACACTAATATGAAAATTCTTAAAGACCTCGGGAGTGCAGATATGTATCTGGTTGTGCCCCACGGAAAAACAGGTACTGCCAGTCGATGATTCTTTTCCTGTTGACTGCAATGGTGTTTAAATGAGAAACACCCACCTTTACCGGACTCCCATAACTATTGATAACTGTTTGGAAATATTTGACAAGATAATAGTAATTCAGAATAAAACAAATATCATGATATATAACGAATATTTGCCAGACAAGGGGGCTGGTATTCTGGAGTTATCGTTAATTTTATCATTAGATATCAATTATTAGCCAGCCTGAGGCACGGATAGTCAGTAAATAAACACCATAATATCAAATATATAATTGTAATATGGGTAAAGTTGAGATCAAATATCATAATATATGTTGACAGAGCAGTGGCTTTACTTTAGTATTTTGCGGACAGACCAATCAGTCTGTTTGAGGCTGCAGCTCTTGGTATTGACACTGAAGGCGTAAAAGATTCTGATGCTGGTGAGATCCTAGCCCAGACGATGATTGATTACTTTAAGCGTTTTAATGTTTTCAATGGCTTGAAGGCAGTAGGGTTCAGTGAATCTGACATCCCAAAACTGGTGGAAGGTACACTCCTTCAACATCGTGTGACCAAGCTTTCTCCAAGACCGGCAGGAGCTGATGAACGTGCAGAACTATTTAGAGGAGCCATGCAGTATTGGTAGAAAATTATTAATATACGGGCACATAACAGGTGCTAATTCAATTAATTACAGAAAATTATAAGAGGAGCAAGATGTTAGAGAACAGAGCAGATCGATATTTTTTCCAGGAGGGCGAGAGCAGCCCCAAGATTTTAAGGTATTGTGTTAACGGTGAGTGGAAAGAATCGAAAACAGAGAAATATATGGATTGTTTTAATCCTTCAACCGGTGAGGTCATAGCCAAGGCTCCCTGCTGTACCAAAGATGAAGTGGAGGCAGCTATAGCAGCAGCCAGTACTGCTTATCCCGACTGGTCAAACACGCCTGTGTCTAAACGTGTACAGGTATTATTTAAAATGAAGAGTCTTGTCGATGAGCACCTCAATGAGCTGACCCACCTGCTTGCCTCCGAGATGGGCAAGGAGTGGCCTGCAGCCATGGGTGATATTCTGAAGGTGAACGAGGTGGTGGAATTCGCCTGCGGCGCACCGCACCTGATGAAAGGTGAGTCGTTAATGAATTGCTCCAACGGATATGATACCGTATTGTATCATCACCCGGTTGGTGTATTTGCAGGAATCGCTCCATGGAATTTTCCGGCGATGATCCCCCATGGCTGGATGGCTCCGATCTGTATAGCGACTGGTAACTGCATGGTTTTAAAGGCTGCAAGCCATGTTCCCCAATCCTCCATGCGCTTGATGGAGCTGTGGAAAGAAGCAGGACTTCCGGATGGCGTTCTGAATGTAGTAACCACCAGTCGCGTTGAAGCTGAGATCCTGCTCGAGCACCCTGACATTAAAGGGGTCTCATTTGTTGGTTCGAGTAAAGTAGGAAAACACATCTACAAAACAGCTGCCGCCAATGGTAAACGTGTACAGGCGCTGACTGAGGCCAAGAATCATGCGCTGGTTTTAAGAGACTGTAAAGTAGAGCGAACCGCTCGCGGAATCATGAATGCCTTCTGCGGGTGTGCCGGCCAGCGTTGTATGGCACTGCCTACTATCGTCGTCGAGAACGCCATAGCGGACGAGTTGATAAAGCATCTGGTAAAGTTTTCCTCAGAACTGCCGGTTGGCCCCGCTTACGAGAAGTCATCGGGAATGGGACCTGTTGTCACTGCTGATCACCGCAAATTTGTTACCGACTGGATAGAAACCGGGGTTAAGGAAGGCGCGGAGTTGATTCTTGATGGTCGCGACATAAAAGTACCGGGTCACGAGAACGGCTTTTATGTTGGCCCAACGATCTTTGATAAAGTGACGGAAGATATGTCTGTCGGCCGTGAAGAGGTCTTTGGACCGGTACTGTGCATCAAACGGGTTGACAACTTTGAAGAAGGCCTCAAACTGATGAACGCCAGCCGTTTTGCCAACGGATCAGTAATCTATACGCAGAATGGATATTATGCCCGTACCTTTGCCAAAGAGACCGATGGCGGCATGGTCGGAATTAATGTCGGTATCCCTGTGCCGCTGGGCATATTTGGCTTTACCGGTCACAAACACTCATTTTATGGCGATCTTCACGTGATGGGCCAGGACGGTTTTAAGTTCTTTACCGAATCAAAGGTCGTCACCAAGACCTGGTTCCAGGAAGACGGCGAGGTTGATGCTAAAGTAGATACCTGGGATGGTACGATCACTTCCATGCCTGTTGATGATGAGTAATTATTGAAAAGAGTGCAGCCAGATGTGCAATACTGGCTGCACTTGCTGTCAAATTTTTGCAACTGACTCATTGACGGGACTAACCGATATGAGTCAGTGCCTTTCCTCTGCTGAATACTTCAATTAACATTTCATCTGTTCCGGTTTTACCGTGCCCCCTTCCTCTGCTTACTGTATCTGTGATTTTGTTTGCTCCTGAAATACCCAACCCAACAGGATCCTTATCCAGTGCTTGGTATTACGCCAGGCGATACTGTCGTCGATAATTTTTTTTAAAAGATTTAGCTGCCGCTGATGGAATTATTCTTCAGCGTTGCTATATTTTTCTGTTGTACTATTGGTTTGTGGTAGCCCATCATCGACCCGTGATTTTTCAGCTCTATCCCTCCGTAACAGATTGGCTGGATGACGTTTTGAGTGGAAGTAAAGGCCATGAAAACAGATAATATTCGAAAGACAGCGGACTTCCTGCAGAGCCAGGGAGACAGTCCGGTTCTGAAACAGTTCTGCTGGTATATGATCTGGCCAGTGATGACTGTGCTGCTGGTCATCTGTGTCGTTTACCTGGATCGAATGTACACCTTCAGGACCCAGACGATCGATCAGGAAAATATACGATTAGATTCCTTACAGCTTCATTTTCAGGAGCGCAATCGAACTATTGCCTCAGATCTAAAGTCTTTGGGAAACAATCAGCTATTGCAATCATTTCTAAATGATTCAGGATTCTTATCTTCTGATTCCGTGACAGAGCTGTTTGAACGCTATCTCGCTGGTAAAGCCTTTTATTCCAAAATTCGGTTGCTCAATCAGGGCGGCAAAGAATTAATAGCAGCAACAAATGGTGCTGACCGTACCGGTGCCGGTGAACCTCGGCTCAACTCTTTTGAGGACCCATCTGTTTTTGAAATGTTGTTAAAGCAGCAGGCAGATAAAATATATCTGTTATTTCCTCCTCAAAAGAGCTCTGGGAAACGTGCCCATGATTTCAAAACAGATTCTGTGCAGAGATTTTATTCTATTGTCAATGGCAGAAACGCTCAACCGGCAGGATTTATTACCCTGGACTACGATAGAGCCAAACTTTTTAATTCCCTGAATTACAGGAGCCTGGAGCAGTTCAGGCGGATTATTCTGGTAGATAGAGGAATGATCTGGGCTGTGTTCGGCCCCCCCTATCAGGCCAAAATGAATGGAGCTGCGTCAGGTGGAGAAATGGACTCTGAAGGGGAGAAGTTCTCTCCCAGGATGTATGAAGATCTCATTTCCAGGGTCATTTACCAGCCGGCAGGGCACTTTTTTCAGGATAGTGCCTTGTATGTATATAAATCTGTCAACCCATTGACTTCCGGTGTGTTGGATGTGCACATAGATGACAGCAGCATTGTACATCTGCATAAAAAAGATGAACCAAATCACTGGATTCTTGTCTCAGAGGTAAGTGAAACCTATTTTGATGCTCAGAGGCACTATTCTTTGAAATTTCTGAGCCTGCTTGGGGTGGCGCTGTTAATTCCATCCTTTATTGCCTGCCTGTTTCTCGCCAAGGCCAGGGCACGTATGCAACTGGAATCAGCATTGCGATACCGGGAACACACTGATCACCTGGAGCAGCTGGAGACAAAGGTGCAGAAGCGTACCTGGGAACTGGATGACAGCAACCTGAAGCTCAGTGCAGAGATTGCAGAACGCCTCGCTGCCGAGAGGCAGCTCAAACTTAATAATGAGCTGTTATCAGGAATTATTGGGAGTATTGACGGCATTGTTTACGTGGCAGATTTTGACAGCCATGAGATTCTCTTTGCCAACGAGTACCTGAAACAGCTATTCGGTTTTGATCCGGTTGGCCGATTATGCTGGCAATTTATTCACGCAAACCAGGACGGCCCCTGTTCCTTCTGTACGAATTGCAGGCTTCTTGACAGGGCTGGTAACCCAACACCACCAATTCAGTGGGAGTATGAGAATCCCTACAACAAGAAATGGTATGCTGCAAAAGACCAGGCTATTATCTGGTCCAGTGGTAAATATGTTCGTCTGGAAATCGCCGTTGATATCACCGAGCAGAAACGGCTCCAGTATTTTCTTGAGGAAGCTCGAAAACAGGCCGAACTTGCAAAAGGTATACGCAGCCGGTTCGTGGCCCTTGTAGCCCATGACCTGAAATCACCATTTTTTTCTATTACCCAGATGCTTAAAAGAATATTGGAGCGAGAGACCTTTACACATCAGGTTCATCAGCAATTCCTTGAGAATATAGTGAAAAACGGTCACCGTATGCTGCAGATGATTGATAATTTGTTATCAATGGATCGTTTTGAAACCGGTGAAATGAAACTGGACATGAAATTTTTTGATGTATCGACGATGGCGGATGAAGTCTTAGAGAATTTTAAGCATCCTGCATTGGAGAAAGATCTCACATTGATCAATGAAATCCCGTCTGAGACTCGTCTGTATGCTGACAAATATCTTTACTACGTCGTTCTTAACAACCTGGTATCAAATGCAGTAAAATTCAGTGAACGGCAAGGGCGTATCGTCTTGACTGTAACTGACAGGGTGCAATCAGCCACGATTGTGGTAACGGACAATGGGAGGGGCATGAGCCGGGAGTATGCCCAGAATCTCTTTAAAGCTGATATCAGGACGAGCAGTCAGGGAACGCTTGGAGAGCAGGGAAGTGGGCTCGGGCTCATTTTCTGTCAGGATATCATGAAAGCACATCATGGAGAAATTCGCCTTGAGTCTCAACAGGGAATTGGTACCAGTTTTTATGTAGAATTGCCACGATGCTCAAGTATCGAAACCAATCAGGGTAATGACTGAAAATCATCCTGATCTCAAATAGACGCCCCTGTCCGGTAAGAGATATTGAACGGGGTATTTTTGAACACCGCAGCTTTGCCCATCAGTTCTCTTCTTGAAAAATCCGCGCCACTATCTCAGGCGTACCAGTGCAAAGGGAAGCTGAATCACCCTATCTTTTTGATGACATATCAGATTTATTGTTTAAAAGTATAGACTATGTCTGAGAATAGCGTGATTTATATCGGTTGTGTGATCTTTTACCAGGACAATAAAGGGTATGTAGTTGTCAGAAGGAGGTGAGTGAACGTTTCTAACAGAAAAACTATCTTATACAGAGCTTTACTGGTACCGATCCTTCTTATTGTCTTCGCAGGGTGTGCCCGCTTGCCAGAAAATTCTGAGCGAACTACATCGTTTGCCTATTCCGAGTCGGAAGAGACGAGAATTGGGAAGGATTGGGCGAAAGCCTTTCAGAACCATCCCGGCCAATCCGCCTATTATCTCCTGTACGATGGTCATGATGCACTGGTGGCAAGGGCACTACTTGCTTCTCGGGCTGAGCATACTATTGATGCCCAGTATTACCTTCTGCATAAAGACAAGGTGGGCGGACTGTTCATAGATCAGCTCTTAAAAGCTGCTGACCGGGGTGTCCGGGTACGTTTATTGGTGGATGATATGGGCATGGAAGGGCGGGATTTTAATATAAGCGTCCTCGATAACCATGCCAATATCGAAGTCCGGATTTTCAATCCATTCGGGCGCAATACCAATAGAGTGTTCCAGTTTGTGACCGGGCTGGGCAAACAGACACGGCGCGCCCATAATAAATCATTCACCATTGATAATATCGCCTCTATCCTTGGCGGACGTAATATTGGCAACGAATATTTTAACGCTGACCCTGAGTTTAATTTTTATGATCTGGATGTCCTCGTAGTTGGGCCTGTGGTTCGGGAGGTTTCAGGTTCATTTGATCAATTCTGGAATCATGAACTGAGTTATCCTAGCCCCTTATTGGCTGAAAAAATTCCAACCGCTGATCAGAGTCGAGAGATATTGGAAGAATTTGGCGATTATATCGCTGAACAGTCTAATTCTGAATATATCGAGAGTCTCAAAAATTCAGAATTTGCCCGTCACTTTAAGGACAAAACAGGAAAAATCAGTTGGGGGGTGGGAGAAATTGTTGGCGACGATCCTCAGAAACTAACGACAGATACTGCTGATACAACCTACCATCTGTCCCAGGAGCTTGCTCCGTACTTAGATAAAGTTGATAATGAACTCCTGATCATCTCCCCATACTTCATACCCGGAAAAGGCGGACTCGCATATTTTAAAAAACTTCGTGAGCGTGGGGTCAATATAACTGTATTGACAAATTCCCTGGCCTCGACTGATGTTTCGATTGTACATTCCGGTTATGCCAATTACCGCAGACAACTCCTGAGGATGGGCGTGACATTATATGAGCTGAGCAGGAATCTCACGAAAGAACAGCAGCAGGTTGTGAAGGAGGGAAAACTATACGAGTCCAAATCGAGTCTTCATGCAAAGGCCATAATCATTGACCGATCGTTGGTATTTATCGGTTCATTGAACCTTGATCCTCGTTCTGTGAAGCAAAACACCGAAATTGGAATTGTTTTAAAATCTTCGGAGATAGCCGACCGTATGGCAATGTTTTTTGATAAATTCGTTCCCTCAGTAGCTTTTCGTCTGGAATTAAGAACAGATGAAAATGGTTTTGAACATATCGTCTGGCTAGGGGTGGTCGATGGTGAGGACCAGACACTTTACTGGGAACCGCATACCAGCTTCTGGGAGCGGTTTTCAATGGGTTTTTTAAGACTGATGCCTGCTGAGTCACAATTATGATCAACTGGCAGGCCTGGATCAGCAGCTTCGTTCATGAAATTGATACAATGGGCCATAGCCATACGGTCAAAAAATGACAGTTACATAACAAAGGTTGAGAGAAGCGTATGAAAAGAACTTTAAGAGCAATGATGATAGCATCAGTTATCTTGTTGATTGGGGGTGCTGGCTTTGCGGCTGAGAATGAAACATTCAATACTGAGAAGATGATCTCTGATTTGAATGACAAGATCGAATTATCCAAAGAGCAGTGGGAAAAGTTGAAGCCTGTCCTGGGTGAAAAGAGTGAGGAACTGAAGAAAAGCATAAATGAGCATGTTGATAAGGGCTATATCCAGATGGAGGAGATGTCCCGGAAGTTAAAGGGAGTCAGTGAGGACACGGAGAAGAAACTTGAAACCTTTCTCAATAGTGAGGAAATGCAGAAACTGAAAAACTACCTCAATGAGCTGGATGAAGAGGCCATAAAGGAGGCAAAAGATCGATTGGTTGCCGAATTTTCGGAAATCCTTGTCCTCACAGAGGAACAGGTGGATAAACTCAAACCTGTTTTGGAAGACAGTATGAGCCAGATGTCTGAAATGATACAGGAGCTGGCAGACAGGGGCAGCAGTGGCTGGGAAGAATTTAAAAAACAGTACAAGTCCTTAACTGAGGAGTTGAAAAAGAAACTGGAAGACACCCTGGATAGAAAACAGATGGAACGATTTGAGGAATACAAGCAGGATAAACGGGATAAGATTGAGATAGCTTTTGCCTGAGACAGGTGTCTGTTGTTAATTATTTTTCTGGAGAGAGGGATGGACCGTTCCAAAATCAATGATAAAAATTTTCTATCCTGGCTGACGCTTGCCATGATTGCCTGCTCACTGTGGCTTTTCAGGCCATATCTTCATTATCTGGTTGTCGGAGCTGTACTGGCATTATCAACGAGTCACCTCTATGTTGCCCTGTTGGCATTTTCGGATAGATTTAAAGAGACAAGCTTATTGTATAAAACCCGTGAGGGAATGGCAGCGTTCGTTTTATCATTGACGTTTCTGGTGATGATTTTTGGTCCTTTACTCTATTTTATTTCGGTGATGTTACAACAGGCCGGGAACCTTGATCTGGACAGTATCAAACAGTCTCTGAGGGCTATTATTGAAAAACTGATTGATCTGCTCGATAGACTTCCATTTCTTGAAGAGCCGTTGACTCGCCTGAAGCAGGAGGGACTTTCTTTTATAAGCGGTCCAGCCATTGACCTGCTGGCAGATGGTGCTGGGGGACTGATTACCGGAGTAAGCGGAATGGTCGGTCAGGTCGTCTGGATTCTTCTTTTTTATTTCCTCTTCAATATGTATGGAAAGAAGATTTTGGTTTTTATTTCCGAGCTCGTACCGATGACCTATGAGCATCAGAGATACCTTTATCGTGAATGCACCGGTACCGTCGCTGTGGTTTTTTACGGGACACTTTTCAATATGATTGCCCAGGGGCTTGCTTTTGGAGTCCTGATGGTTTTTATCGGTGATTATGATGCTCTTTATCTTGGCGCACTCTCAGGATTTTGCTCTGTTATTCCAATTGTCGGTGCTGCCCTTGTCTACGTACCGGTCATGGTTCTCGAGCTGCTGAATGGTAATATCCTGAATTGCCTTATCATTCTTATCTTTGCCTTGGTGGTGATGGGTGTTCTTATTGATAATGTGCTGCGCATGATATTTATCGGTTTTTTGAAAAAAATGTTTGGCTTTGAATATACCATGAATGAGATCCTGATCTTGCTGGCAATACTTGCCGGCATCTCAACCATTGGTTTCTGGGGGTTGATAATCGGACCCTCTATCCTGGCTCTGACCCTGGCGGCAGCCAATCTCTATAGCTCATGGATTGATAAGGGCAAGGCCGGGTTGTAGTTTACTGTTACCACTCATTTTTCTCTTGAGAGGAGTCACCATATGGCTGGTTATGTTGATTCGGCACTGTTTATTTACTCTGAAGCGGGAGCGATATACCTCGACCTGATTGGCCAGAATCCACGGAACATATCCATATTGCCAGTGCCGATTACTGAATTCAGGCTGGCGCCTGAGACATTTACGGAACGGTCCTCTCACCTGCTCATTTCAGCTGAGCTTAGTGTCATTAAAGAAGTTATGAAGCGGATATGATCGGTCATGATTGCTCAATTGATGACGGCATGATATCGGCCCTGATTGTGGCGCCATTCTCTACCATGGACTATTTGAGACTGATGTGGATGAGGGTTAGATCAAATTTTCATGTCAGTAAAATTCAGACCTCAATTGGGTATATAAGGAGCCGGAATTCTATTTTTAGTGAATATGGGGCACCGGTTCAGTCTTTCTGGGGAACTCCCTCGTGGCTCCAGCCTCTTAGTCGGTAATAATCTTGAAGCATGAGTTCCATATCGGCTTCACTTAATGATCCGCCTTCCGCCAGGGCTTCTTTATGGAATCGTTTGGGCAGTCGGTCGTCTTCGCTGCTCAATCCTTCCTGAATGTTGAATCGCCGGGTCATGGTGGCAATATTTGCAGCGATAGCCTGCAGTTCTTCTATTGAGCGTTTGATACCGGTGACCATTTCCAGGGTATGTTCCAGTTCATCCCAGGAATAGAGATCCCGGTAAAAACGGCACAGGGTCAAGGTGTCAAAGATGTTAAGTCGATCCTCATAATCAACGAGCATCTCAGCTTTATCCTCGATCTGGTCGGGGGGAATAAGGCCGGACAATTCTGGCTTATAAAACGTGGTTCGCAGGTGACAGGCACCGCGAGGTGATGTACCGAATGTCAGCCCCATACCCTTCAGAACGCGAGGGTCATAACCGGCTGGTTCAAGTCCCTTGACATGGATGGCAAGGTCTTCAAGGCCCCATTTGCTTGAAGCGCTGATGATCCCGTCTGCCAGGATATTGCCAATGCCGTTTCGGGAACCGATTTTTTCGACCAGATCTATGGTCTGGTCCGCATTTCCATACTCGATTTCATAGTCAAGCCGTCCCTGCTCATGTGCCTCCATCACTAATCCGCAAAGGTTCCCGGTTGTGATTGTGTCAATGCCCAGCCGATCGCACAAGTCATTGAGGTAGGCAACTTCCTCCATCTCTTTAATCATGCAGAGGCCACCAAAAGAATAGATTGTCTCATATTCAGGGCCTTCAATTGTTAGCCCCTCATGGCGTCCCTTGCTGATGGTGGCAAGCCGGCCGCAGGCCATAAAGCATTTTGCACAGGCATGGGGGTGAATTTCATGCTGCTGATGATAGGTTTCACCACTAATCTCTTCAACATGTTCACATGTCCCCTGACTCCAGTATTTTGCCGGAAAAGCACCGGCATTATTCATCAGGGTGACCATCATTGTCGTGCCCATTTTGCGATAGGCCTTGACGCCGGGATGTTGGGAATTTTCTTTCGAGAAGGTTTTGGCATATTCAGCAACGCCTTCCTGATCACTGTACCTGCGCGTCTGATTGCCTTGAAAGACCAGAGCCTTTACCAGTTTTGAACCAAGGACCGCGCCAACCCCTGTCCTTCCGGCACATCTCCATTTGTCATTGGCAATGATGGCAAATTTAACCAGCTTCTCTCCTGCCGGCCCGATTACCACTGCGCCGGGTTTTCTGAATCCTTCCTTGATTATCCCAAATCGTTTAACAGCCTGTTCCTCGGCGGTAAAGGTTTCCATGCCCCATAGATCGCCTGCGCTGTGGAACTCAACGCCGTCTGGCTGAATCGACAGCACCGTCGGCTGCTCTGATTTGCCATTTATAATAATGGCGTCAAATCCGGCTGAGTCAATTGATTCGGGAACCTTGCCTCCGGAGTAAGATTCTGCATAATACCCGGTAAGCGGTGATTTAGTGTAAACTCCATAGCGGCTGCCACCCCAGAGACGGCCACCACAGAAGGGCCCAGTCGCAATAATAAAGTTGTTCTCAGGGGCCAGGGGATCGACTCCGGGAGGATTTCGTTCAAGCAACAGATGCGTTGCCAACCCCTTTCCACCGATGCATTTACTCAGGAGTTCATCGGTAAGGTCTTCGATGATGAAGCTTCTGGTGCTCAAATTGATGGTAAGGATACGGTTGTAATAGCCGTACATAAAAGAGCCTCCTGTAGATGGAATATATTACCCGCCAGCAGTAACGCCTCATAACGTAATTGTCTTGATCTGAGGCGTTACTACTTACTTAGATTATTTTAAGAACTGAACTGTGCGTTTATCAGTTACCCTTTCAGTGCACCAAAACCTTCATCCAGGATCTGAAGTCCTTTTTGGAGCTGTTCGTCCGTGATGACGAGTGGCATGAGAAAGCGAAGGACATTTCCATAGGTGCCGCAGTTGAGCATAATGATACCCCGTTCATAACAATAGGCTACCAGGGCTTTTGTCTGTTCGGGTGCAGGCTCCTTGGTCTGTCTGTCTTTGACGAGTTCCATGGCAATCATAGGTCCGAGTCCTCGAACATCGCCGATAATGTCATATTTTCCCTGGAATTCAAGGAAGGTGCTCTTAAGCGTCTCACCGAGGACCCTAGCTTTTTCCAGCAGGTTTTCTGATTCCATAATATCAAATACCGCAAGGGCTGCTTCACAGGCAACTGGATTGCCTCCGTACGTTCCGCCGATTCCTCCCGGATGAACTGCGTCCATAATTTCCTTTTTTCCAACGACAGCGCTGAGCGGCATCCCGGCAGCAAGGCTCTTGGCAACGGTGGTTATATCGGCTTCCACCCCATAGTATTCCATTGCAAACATATATCCTGTTCTACCGATACCGGTTTGGATTTCATCTGAGATCAGCAGGATACCGTTGTTGTCGCAAATCTCTTTGAGTTTCTGGAAATATTCTTGTGGCGGGGCAATAAATCCGCCTTCTCCCTGAACCGGCTCGACAATAATTGCTGCGGTCTGCTCGGCGGCGACATGATTGATGAAGAAATATTCCAGGTGATCGGCACATTCCAGACCGCAACCCGGGTATTCTTTATTGAATGGGCAGCGGTAGCAGTTAGCAAACGGCATCCGGTAAACCTCAGGAGCATATGGTCCCATGCCGAACTTGTATGGTTTTGATTTTGAGGTCAGCGTCATTCCCATCAGTGTTCGACCGTGAAAACCGTTGTCAAAGGCAATAATCCCCTGTCTCTTGGTGTAATACCGTGCAATTTTTACGGCATTTTCAACGGCTTCTGCCCCGCTGTTGGCAAACATGACCGCTTTGGGTGTATCACCGGGGACTGCATCACATAATTTTTCTGCAAGAGCAACTGAGGACTCATAGGGAGATACCATGAAACAGGTGTGGGTAAACTTTTCGGCCTGATCCTTGATCGCTTTAACGACCTTCGGGTGTGAATGACCAACGTTCATCACCGCAATACCGCCCGCGAAATCAATGTATTCCTTGCCTTCCACATCCACAAGAGTTGCTCCACGACCATGAGAAATATAGCAGGGGGTGGCACTGCCTATTCCTTTGGCGATATATTTTGTTCTGGTTTCCTGCAGAGCAGCGTTTGATTTAGAATTTTCCATGTGTTTACCTTTTATAGTAGGAGTTTGTGCTGAAATGGATTGAGGTTAAATAGCTTGAGCATGTTGGTTTTCAACTAATGGTTTATTAAAACAGGTAGGTTTTAAATACAATACTCTCAGTGAGAGTAACAAGTGTTTTTTTAAGGTTCCGCGGTTATCTTGTCAAATCAGGGATGAGCTGACTCCTGATCAGATGGTGTGCCTGAATGCTACTGGCTTTTTTCTGTCTCAGTTTCTTGATGTTTCACAGGTTCATCTGTGCGCTCATTTTTGCCAGAGCTCGAGTTGGTCGCCGCCTGAACGGCCTCTGCACTTACTTTGCCCCCGAAACTGTCAGGGGTGATGGTACCCAACACAGCTTCAATTACTATGTTAGGAGTTATTGATTGCGGCGGCAGTGAGGGCATGAGTTTGTCTGATTCTCTGGAGTGGTGGAGAAAACCAGCTGAAACGAGGGTATCTCTTGCTTCCTCAAGCTGTTCGAGGGTGTAGTCAGGGTATTCCTTGCTGACACTATCGAGATCAACACCATTGTTATCCTGAAAACTTTTTTTAATCGCTGAGCATAGGTCAAGAGCAGCACTGAGTTTGATTGATGGAGCATCGTTTTTTACGATCAGTTGGTAACGATCATTTTTTTCTATGGCATATGCCACCTGGGCACCGAGTAAGACAAAAAGCCAGCCGAAATATATCCAGACCAGAAACAGTGGCACAGTAGCAAAAGAGCCATATATGGCATTGTATTTTGCTACCCCGATCTGAAGACCGATGTAGATATTCTGGGTAATGAACCACAGGGTACCGGCAAGTACTGCTCCGATAAGTGTCGGTATCGCCTTCGGTTTGGTATTAGGAAAAAACAGATAAACAATATAGAGGGTTATGCTGAGGAAAAAGACAGGAACACCTTTGAGCAGAACGAGTTGTATCCAGTGTATCGGAAGATATTTATCTATATGAATAGCAAGAGATTGGCTTTCAACGATAGTACCTGCTGCCAGGGCGACATTGATAGAGATCGGCATCAATACCATCAGGGTCAGGTAATCGGTAACCTTTCTTATGAGGGACCGGCCGGCCTCCACTTGCCAGATTGTATTCATCGCAGCTTCAATATGATTTAAGACCAGGATAACCGAGAGAAAGATACCAAGCATACCAAAGGTACCCAGCGTGGCGAAACTGGTCCGGTCGACGTAATCAAACAGTTGGTCTGCTGCAGAACGCAAGTGGGCTATCAGTCCTGCTGACTCATCTTCTGTTGACGAAATGGACGGTGGTCCGGTATCGTTTTTTTTATCTGGAACCTCGAGGTCCAACGGTGGACTCTGCTCAAGCGTGTCTATATACTTATAAACCACCTCCCGTAATTGATTTCCACCACCAAGTCCCTTTATGACCGCAGTGCTCATTGCGAGCATTGGCACCATCGATAAAAGGATCGTGTAGGTGAGGGCGCCGGACCGAAGAGAGAGGTTGTTTAACTCAAACTCACGTATGGTAATCAGTAAGATTCGAAACAGTTTGTGAACCCATACGGCCAGGAGATTTTGTTTCACCGGGGGCGTATCTACCCATCTGGTGATTGAATCCAAACTCATAGTATTTTTCGGTTGATTTAAGGTCATAATGTCGAGTAACCAGGATAGATGTTTATCTTGGGTTCCAGGTGTTCGGTCTCAATGACTGGTATTGCTTTTATAACACTGCTTCGTTATTACTGCAATTTTGTGTTGGCAGGGGGCATATCCTTGTCAGACTGTGTGAGGCACCTCCCGTTTTGTAACAGCCTCTGATTTGACCCGATCAAGAAGTTCTGCCAGAACTGGTTTGACGTTTTCCCTGATGTCGCCGGCGACTATGATAAAAAGCAGATCGTCACCGGGGAAAAGCATCCCTTCGTTAGCCTCAATAATGATTTCATAGATACCTTCATGCTGTAAAAATTCGTCGCGCAGGGTCTCGATTTTATGATGATCCGGCAGGACTTCTATACTCTGTACCGCTGACCGGTCCTTTCTTGACCATGAGCGGACGGTACCATTGTGAATAAGCAGCATGCCGACATTCTGAGAAAAATCCGGGCGGGATTTTAGCTCTGCAATTGTTTTACCCATGTCCATATGTTGTCTTCCTGTTGTCTGTGACAGCAGTATATTTACTGTCATATTTTTTCTAAATTTCCTTAACTACAGGGACCTGCAGGCTGCTTGATAACTCGAGTCGGTTAAAGTTCAGCTTGTCGTTGTATTTTTTCAATAACCAGAGGGGCAAATCAAATTTTTTATGGCAAAGATCCCAGATTGTATCCCCATTTGAAACCTGATAGGTTGTTACGTCCACAACGGTATAGGAGTCAAAGAAATCTTCCTGGATTTCCTGGTGAAAATCGAATCGAAGAGCTTCAAAATCATCGGCCCTTACATTGAGGAATTCCAGGACAATCTTCTGGCCCGGATAAATGTCTTTATTCAGGGTAATATTGTTGCTCAGCCGAATTGCCTCAGGTGTAACTTTTAACCAGTCTGCAAAGAGTCCGATTGACTCGTCCGGTTGTACTTCGACAATACCGGTGTCGAGATCTGCTTTCTTATGATGCTTAAGAACTTTGAGATTCCCTGAAACTGCAAGGTTTTCTTCAATGTGACGGGCAGAAGGTTTCGGTGAACTTTTCTTTGAGTCTTTCAAAACGATGCCTGTTGATTGTTGCGGTGTAACATTCTGAGTCTCTGTATATGGCGCAAGAGAAGAGGGTATCCTGAGATTCTGTCCAACCCGGATAAACCCCTGCCCGTTGAGATGATTGGCCTGGATGAGGTTGTTGAGTGGAATCTTGTGAGCTGCTGCGATGGCGCCTGCGGTATCACCTGGACGCACCTGGTAAAATCTGCTCCGTTTCTGGCTTTTACTGAAAATTGATGCCGGCGCACCGCTGAGAAGTGAGCTGTTGTTAAAACGGTTCGGCAGTTTGAGCATATACCCTTTGGGAATATATTTGGTTCCGTCAAAGACCGGTGTCCTTAAGGAAGGGTTGTAATGCTTCAATTGGTCTGTGCTGACACCAAGATAGGAACAAAGTTTTGATGCGTTGACGTATGCCGGCATCTTTACAGCAACAGCAGCAAGAGGCTTGTCAAACCGAACTGATCCTCCACGCTCCTGTACTTTTGCGACCCTTACTGCAGCAAGAAATTCCGAATAAAAATTTCTTGAGGCAAATTTGAAGTATCCTTTTTGATAATTTTTAAAAATATTTACATAACTGCCTTCCTGATTCAATGCCCGCTTCATTCCTGCCGCACCATAATTATAGGCTGTAAGTGCCAGCGGCCATGAGCCGAGACGCTTATAATTTCTTTTAAGGAGCCTGGCGGCAGCGTCTGCAGAAATAATCGGATCTCTCCGTTCATCAATAATATAGTCAATGCGCATGAACTCTTTACCGGTAGCCCTGGTAAACTGCCACATTCCCGAGGCCCCGAACTTACTGAAGGCGTTCGGATTAAAGGAGGACTCGACGTGGGGCAGGTAGGCCAGGTCTTCCGGGAGGCCGTAGTTCCTGAAGATCTGTTTTATTCTTCCCATGTACGCCCCGGAACGACCAACACCTTCAGAAAACCGCTCTCTCAATCCGGTCTGTGCTCGGATATTCTCGGCAGCTTCTCTATATTTTTCTGGAGAGTGTTGTGCACCGAAGAGTGCAGCTACCCGCTTTTCTTCAGGTGATACGGGCTTTTTTTTATTTGCCAGGGCGTTAAGCAGACTCGCGTAATATTTCTTTACCTGCTTAATTTGTCGACTATTTTGTTTCCGAGACCCGGGGACTTTCAGGTCTTGAAGGGCAACAGTGCTGTATACGCGGCTCAGGTTGTCCTGGTCATGAATAATTGCGGTATTAACCGAGTAGGTTGAGTATACTTTTTCCCAGAATGTAATATTTGACTCAATCGCCTGATAGCCTGGAAACAAATCAGGGTCTGCTTTTGCATCTGACAAGTGAGGCATGAAATAACCTGTCATCAGAATGATAAAGAAAAGATATCGAGCAGAGAGTAGTTGAGATCGAGACGTCATGGTAATAGGTGTGTGTGCGCTCCCTCTGTATTCGTTCGCATGGGGATGGTACATTAGTTGTGATCGTTGTCAATTTGGATGATCAGGATAATTTACTGCATAATATTGAAATGACAAGGAGTGAGTGTGTATACACCAATATTGGCAACACTGGGGTATATTTTATCCCCTGACAGGCAGAAAACGTTGCTTGTCCATCGTAATAAACGACAAAACGATCAGCACCTGGGTAAATATAACGGGCTTGGCGGCAAGATGGAATCAGGTGAAGATATCCAGCAGTGCATCTGCCGTGAAATTAAAGAGGAAGCCGGTATTATATGCGAAAAGCTTGTGCTGAGAGGAACGATCAACTGGACAGGTTTTGGTCCCAACGGTGAGGATTGGTTCGGCTTCATCTATCGAGTTGATCAGTTCAGGGGCACCCCGCCCAGCAGTAATGAGGAGGGGGAGCTGGTATGGTATCCGGTCAAAGATATCCTAAACCTTCCGATGTGGGAGGGTGATAAATATTTTCTGCCGCTTGTTTTTGATGATGATCCTCGAGTGTTTCACGGTTATATGCCGTACGACGGAGACAAACCTTTACGTTGGAAATTTTCCCGAAGTTAAAAGAAATAGTATGGCTGTCATTACGGTCTATTGATGTTGCGTGGTTCTACCACCATGGTATAGTTATCCCATAATATTATTTGAAACCAGAGGATTAAAAATGGAATATGAGAGTGAAATCAGGCGCCTTGAAGATATTGTAGAGCGCCTGCTTGAAGGGTATACAGGATTAAAGACAGAGATCAGACAGAAGGAGCAGGAGGTTCAGGCGCAGAAAAATGAAAATGATCAGTTGCGTCAACAGGTTGAAGCGATGGAGTCGGAACGTGGTGATCTTGGTGGCCGGGTCAGCACTTTAATTGATCGAATCGAGACCTGGGAGTCTGAGCTCGAGGGGGCTGAATTTGAAGGTGAAAACTCAGCTGACCTTGCCGATGAGCACGGTTCTGTCTCTGAGGAGTCAGAAGAGCAGGCGGATGACCATGATGATGAGGAAGCTGGAGGGGGAGTTCAGGGAAGCCTGTTCACTTCGAATTCAACCACTCGATAAAATCTGAGTAAAAAAGGACAGTTCTGCACAAAAACTAACCGGAGGGAAGTCTATTCATGCCCGATGCGGAACGATTGGTCAAATTCAGTCTTTTAGGACAGGACTTTGCTTTTTATACTGGTGCTTCAGATGAGGAAATGGAGGCGATTCTCGATCTTGTCCGTCAGCAGGTTGAAGACAGCAGCAATGAATCTGGAAAGACGATACAGGTTACCAAGGTCGCAGTTATGGCGTGCCTCAATCTTGCTTCGAGGTATGTCAGGCTGAAGCAGGACTTTGATGATTATCGGTTGGGAAGTGAAGCACGTCTTGGCATATTGTGTGAAAAAATAGAACACCACTTTATCGCGGAAAAATAGTTGGAATAGAGTTTTTAGCTGCTGTTTCTACTGAATTCTGATACTATAAATCTAGATAATTTTTTTACGTGTTAGCGGGTTTTCTGATAATCAGTAGAAGGATATAACCGAAAGGCCTCGTTGGTGCTCAGATATCTGGGCAAATGCCGGGGCGGCAGGTTTTTCCCTGCGCTGTTGGTGATCTGTAGTGTTGTTGAGCCAACTCTCCTAAAAAGGGCGCTACCACTGTCCTCGAATGGGAAATTGAACAATTTCCCAGATGTTGATATGCGGCACCCACCTATTTCGATAGGTTTAACTTGTCCTATAGACACGGCAGGGTGGGGAAAATCTTTTTGTACACAATGTTCGGGCGGATGCTGGACATTGTTTAATATATGGGCAGTTCATGAACGCTCTGGGGTTCGTTACTGCCTCGTGTTGCAAAACCAAGAAACATTACAAAAGCGGGAAAAACGCTTAGCAGACGGTAAAGAAACCTGACAGGTTGTTTGCCAGTTGAAAATGAGCGATGCATGTTCCTAACCGGGCTCTGCTATCGTTTCAGCGACTGGATAAAGATAAATGGTGATTAAAAGCACCGATGGTTTTGCTGTCGGTGTGCTGTATTTGAACAGTAAGCACTGCAGATAGCTATTATTCTGTAGTTTTTTTTGTGAAATGCCTGAGAGTTCATGCGGCCGGGTATAATCCTATCTTCCTGTCAATTCCCCAATCAGTAGATCGGGCAAGGTCTCTTCTTCCTGAAAACCGTCTATCCCTGTTGTAATCTTTCAAGACCAAAAGGATCTCGGTAGTTATGGATTTACTTAATCATCCTTCAATATTTGTTTTCTTGGGACTCCTGTTGGGAGTCGCCGTCGGGGGATTCCTGAGAAAACGCTTTGTTGAAGGGCATCGACAGAATATAAAGGATCAGGCAAAACAGCTGATAGAAAATGCTATTGTTGAAGCTGAACAGCTGAAGAAGGAGGCACAGCTTCAGAGCAAGGAGGAGGCGTATCAGGTCAAACAGGCTGCTGAAGATGAGCTTAAATCGGATCGACGTGAGCTGAAGGATGAGCGAAATCAGCTTAACAAGAAACGGGAGATGCTGAAAAAAGAGTGGGATAGTTTTGATCGAAAACGTTCCGATCTGAAAACGGCTGAGGAGCAGTTGAAGAAAAAAGAGCGTGAGATAGACGAAAAGGATAAAGAAGTCGAAAACCTGGTTGGTAAACAGCGCTACGAATTATCACGAATCGCCGGTATCAGCCAGGAAGAGGCGAAGAAACTGTTGATGGACTCGTTGGAGAGTCAGGCCCGGATGGATGCAGCTAAGCGCCTCGCTCGTATCGAGAATGAAATGAAGATGGAGGCCGATCGCAAGGCAAAGAATATAATAGCCCTGGCCATTTCGCGATATGCCGGTGATTATGTTGCCGATAAAACCGTCTCAATGGTGCCGTTGCCAAATGACGAGATGAAAGGGCGGATTATCGGTCGTGAGGGTAGAAACATCAGGGCAATTGAGGCCGCCACCGGAATTGATATCATCATCGATGATACTCCCGAAGCAGTAATTCTGTCAGGGTTTAACCCAGTGAGAAGGGAGGTCGCCAGGCTAGCTCTTCATCAACTGATTTCAGACGGCCGCATTCACCCGGGGCGCATTGAAGAGGTCGTTGCCAAGGTGACCAAGGAGCTGGAGATTAGCATGCGTGAGGCTGGTGAGCAGGCTACATTTGACGTTGGCGCTCACGGGGTGCACCTGGAGCTGATAAATATCCTCGGCCGTCTAAAATATCGTACCAGTTATGGACAAAACGTCTTGCAGCATTCTCTTGAAGTTGCATTTTTGTGCGGCATCATGGCTGCAGAGCTCGGGCTTGATGTCAAGCTGGCAAAACGTGCTGGTTTGCTTCATGATATCGGCAAGGCCGTGGATCATGAGGTGGAAGGATCACATGCTATCATTGGCCGAGATTTGGCCAAGAAATATGGAGAGCAGGAGGAGATTGCCTACGCCATCGGCGCACATCATGAGGACTTGCCTCAGCAATCTGTTCTGGACGTACTGGTTCAGTCAGCTGATGCACTTTCAGGGGCCAGGCCGGGAGCCAGAAAAGAGATGCTCCAGAGTTACGTGAAGCGGCTGGAGGATCTCGAAGCAATAGCCAACACCTTCGGCGGAGTAGAAAAATCGTATGCAATTCAGGCGGGAAGGGAACTGCGTATTATTGTCGATTCCGGGAAAATTGGAGACAGCGATGCTTTGTTAATGAGCCAGGATATTGCCAAATCTATTGAAGAAAAACTTACGTATCCAGGTCAGATACGGGTAACCGTCATCCGTGAAACCAGAGCCGTTGAATTTGCCAAATAGCTTAGTACTGGATTTTGAGAGGACAGTTAGAAGAATATGATTGGAGTTGACGAACAGATCGAATTGATAGAGCGGGGTGTGGTCGATTGCATCTCCCGCGAAGAATTAGTTAAGAAACTGGAGCGATCCCGTGAGACCGGAGTTCCGTTAAAGATTAAGGCAGGGTTTGACCCAACAGCTCCCGACCTGCATCTCGGGCACACTGTCTTACTCCAGAAGCTCAAACATTTCCAGGAGCTGGGACATGATGTTTATTTTTTGATCGGTGACTTTACCGGTCTTATAGGTGATCCCACCGGCAAATCTGAGACCCGAAAACCACTTACGCGGGAAGATATTGCCAGAAATGCTGAGACCTATAAAGAACAGGTATTTAAAATTCTCGACCCCTACAAGACAAAGATTGCCTTTAACAGTGAGTGGCTTGGTAAACTGGACTCTTTTGAAATGATCAGGTTAGCCTCTGAACTGACCGTTGCCCGAATGCTTGAGCGGGATGATTTTAAAAATCGTTTTGAAAACGGCAAACCAATTTCCATCCATGAATTTCTCTATCCGCTTATTCAGGGCTATGACTCTGTTGCCATGGAAGCGGACGTTGAGCTGGGCGGAACAGATCAGTTGTTTAATGTGCTGATGGGCAGAGATATGCAGCGCTCAAGAAATCAGGAACCGCAAATCGTTCTGACCCTGCCCCTCCTTGAAGGGTTGGATGGCGTCAACAAGATGAGTAAATCTCTCCGGAATTATATTGGTATCACTGATCCTGCCAACGAAATCTATGGCAAGGTCATGTCGATTTCAGACAGTCTGATGTATCGATATTATGAACTGCTCAGCGACCTTTCTACTCCCGAAATAGCCCAATTAAAAGAAGACGTAGAAGGTGGGAAGCTTCATCCCAAAGCCGTTAAACAAATGCTTGCCAGAGAACTTACCGCCCGTTTTCATTCAGATGAGGCAGCGCTTCAGGCGGAACAGAATTTTGATAATGTATTTGCCAGGAACAGTCTCCCGGATGACCTCAAGGAATATGTTGTGCAGGGCTCCGAAGCAATCTGGCTGCCGAAACTGCTTGCTAAAGCAGAGCTGGTGAACTCTACCTCCGATGGCAGACGTATGATCAAGCAGAGTGCAGTCAGTATTGATGGTGAGAAGATAACCGATGTTGATTACAAGGTTCAACCGGAAGGACAGATAATTCTAAAAGTAGGGAAGAGGCGGTTCTGCAAGGTTGTTTTCGATTGAATTCGTTATCTGAAAACGAGTTATCCACTAAAACAACAAGAGCCCTTATCCTGAAGCAGGATAAGGGCTCTTGTTGTTTCTTTATTTAACGTAACTATCAGTTTACTGAAGCATGCTGCAACGTCGAGCTGCATTGGTCACAGGTTCCCGAAAACTCTATGTGATGGCTGAATACCTGGTAGCTGGTATTTTCTGAGGCAGCCTCGTTGATCTGGTGCTGCACGGGTAGTTCAATGTCATCCACCCTGCCGCAATCCATACAGCGAATATGGTAATGAAGCTCAGTGGTTGCATCGAAGCGTTTCTGGGTTCCCCCGACTTCAAGTTTTAATATTATACCGCTTTCTGCCATCAGCTCAAGATTCCGATATACCGTACCCAAGCCAATACGCGGTAATCGTTTACGAACCATATCATAAACTTCATTGGCCGTTGGGTGAGATTTGACGTTACTCAACTCCTCCAGAATAATCTGACGCTGGGTGGTAAGTCTCATGTTTGGCAGTTCAACAATCTGATTCATAAGCTGTTCCTATGTTTTAACAATAAATAATAAAGCTTCTCAATACCTATCATATAAAACTGCCAGAAAATTACAATTAAAAAAAGGGAATTAAAGAATTAGCAGCTATCGGAAGAGCAGAACTTTTGTTGCAGACAGGTGCGGCTATCATTCATGGGGAACAAAGGAAGTCTGGTAAGTAAGGGTTATAGTAGCCGAATCTGAGTTTAGGGAACTGTTTTTTGAGACGCTGCAACCAGGCTCTTATACCATATCGTCCAGGATCTCCGGAAAGTTCGAGACTGTTTCTATACCAGTCCGGGTCTATGTTAAGATTACGAAGCTGTATGAAGTCCGGGCCGGTTTTTTCTACCAATGTGCAGAGTGCTTCGGTTTCATCGGTGGAATCGGTAAAACCCGGAAGTATGAAATAGTTAATCGAGACAAATTTACCGGCTGATTTCATCGTTTTTATAGAATCCAGGACGTCTTGGAAACGATAATTTTGGGGGCGAAAATAGCGGTTGTAGCACATTTCCTGCGCTGAATTAATGCTTACCCTTATACTGTCCAGTCCGATGGCCGCAAGGCGTCCGACTGAATCCGGCAGACTGGCATTGGTGTTCAGGTTGATGGTTCCCGATGAGGTATTTTTACGAATTAAGCTGATTGATTGTTCAATCAGGCTTGCTTGCAACAGTGGTTCTCCTTCACATCCCTGGCCGAAACTGACTACTGGTCTCTGGGCATTGGTTAAATGAGGTATTGCAATCTCGGCGATTTCCTGGGCAGACGGTACAAAGTTTATACGCTCTTGTGTTGATGAGCAGCAGCCTGAAGGCTGGAGTGATATACAGCCCAGGCAGCGGGCGTTGCAGGATGGCGAAGAGGGCAGGGGAGCTTCCCAGCGGCCCATGAAGTAATTTCTAGCGGCCGGGCAATTGTATGTCAAACAACATTTTCCCAGATGTTGAATGAGTCTGTTGTTCCTGTATTTGGCAAGCTTCCTGCGGGTTTTTTTATTGATTGCCGACTGTTTAAAGTGCTGATAGTCCTGGCGTTGGTCCCTGTCACTGCGAAACCCGGCGACCCAGAATTTTCCGTCATACCAGCCAACAGCCGTGTAGGCAAACAGCGGCAGCAGAACCGGGTTTTCAATTGCCTGATATGCCGCAGAAAAAATAGCAGTATGGGCGGGAGCCATGAACGCTGCAACGCCATTGATTTTTTCTCCGGGGTGTTCAGGGTTCTCGTGAAGCAGCAGCGGCTCTCCGGTTATCGGATCTGTTCCCATGGGGACTCGATCCGGGAGGGTGAACAGTTCACTGCCCTCCGGAAGGGGAATCAGATCCTGGAGTTCAGGCTTGCTGAATAAGCCATTGGCTGCTCCGGCCATTTTGAGCTCGGGAAAATCACAGATATTTCCCCGCTCGTCAGCATAGACGAGCGAGGGTAAAACTTCCGGATGGATCACTGCGGCCTGAGGACTTTGGTTATCGAGTCAACCGCTCGATAGATATCAAGGTCTTCCCCGTAAATATCCTGTATATCCTGGTGATTGACAAGATCTTCAACGATATACTGGGTCAGGTAAAGAGAGACTATGTTTGCGTCCTGGACTAATGTTCTTACCGGGGCCAGCTTCAGCTGCAGATCAAAGTCCTCCATCATTGCCAATGATTTCAATTGTTTTTCAAAGGCACTGCGCATTGATTCGACAGATGTGGTTTCGATGATGTTCTTGTCAATGAGTCTCTGGACCAATTTTATTGCCAGCATCTCAGCATGATCCCTGGAATGTATGAACATCCTTTTTCGTTCCTGCTCGCGTTTCCGGTCTATTGCACGCACAGTTTTATCCGTGGCGCGATTTGGATTAATATGCATCTTGGCCATATATTTCTCCCGGGTATTGCCTCACTGACAGGAGCGGCTATTTTCAGGGGCAATGAAATCTTAAAGAAACTGTATTGTTAATTGTTCGTGTACCGCCAGTCGTTATCACACTTTTGGGTTAGTTCTCACGAGGGAACAGCACCTTGCCTTAAAGGATACTGAAACCTTATTACTTTATACCGAAACATCAATTATCACTATAGTAAACTTTCATTGTACAGCAGATCTCTAGAAATATTGCTCATAAAATGGAGGATTTTAGTGTGGGTTTATTGCTGAAAAACTGCCGTTTCTTGACTGTTTTTCCGGGATTTAACCGGTAGCCTCAGTTATTTGGTTCTGCAGCTGGTATTATCTAAAATATTTCTTGTATTTGCTATCATTTCTTCTATATTTATGATTTCTATAAAGTAGACTCTGAATAAAATTTTAATTCGGAGGCGTAGCGTGTTTGATTATTCCCTGTCGCCAGAGACATTTAATTAAAATGGAGGTTTTCATTATGTTAAGTAGAATCCAGGCTCTGTTGCCTGCATTGTTAATCCTTAGTCTTGTAACTTTTTCCGGCTGTGCTAAAAAAGAGGCTGATGAAGCTATGAAGCCGGGAACAGATAGCGGAGCAATGGGTAAGGAAGAGCCTCTGGAGTCCAAGGATACTATAGGAATTTCCGAGGGCCGTACCTCTGATGGAATGCTTCCGGTCTATTTCGACTTTGACACCTCAGAAATCCGCGAAGATCAGGTCTCCCGTATCGAAGTAAATGGTGATTTCTTAAAGAAGAATGCTGCACTCGGTATCAGAATTGAGGGCAACTGCGATCCTCGCGGCACCAAGGAGTATAATATGGCACTCGGCGAGAGACGCGCCCAGAGTGCAAAAAAGTATCTGGAGAATCTTGGTATCAGCGAGGCCAGGATGTCCACCATTAGTTACGGTAAGGAGCGGCTGCTCCTGCATGGTCAGGACGAACTTTCCTGGGCACAGAACAGGCGGGATGATTTCGTCATTGTTAAATGATAGTCAAGCGTTAACAATCAGTCAGGAAGTGATTTTACTATGCGGACCTTTCGGGTCCGCATAATTTTTTTTAAAGGAGTATCCATGTTCAGATCAAAAGTAATTATAATCCTTTTGTCACTGTTCTGTTTCGGTGTTTCTGTCGTTACCGCGAGCTCTGTGCTTGCAGCGGACATGAAAATCGGAGTGATGAATGTTCAGAAAGTTCTGACCTCATCTGTTGCAGGAAAGGCTGCAAAAGTGAAGTTTGATGCAAAAATGAAAGAACTTCAGGACAAATTTAAGGCCGAGGAAGAGGCTCTCCTGGCTATGCAGAAAGATATTGAGAAAAAGAGCAGTGCCTGGAGCGAGGAGACCAAACAGGAAAAAGTCCTTGAATTTCAGAAAAGGCGACGCGAATTGCAGGCCAAATCTGAGGATGCCCGATTCGAATTAAAAGGTCTCCAGGATAAAGAGCTGGCTCCGATCCTCAAAGCTCTTGAAAAAGTTGTTGATACCTACGGTTCTGCAAATGGTTATACCGTAATTCTTGATGCCAAAAATCACGTTATTTACTTTGACCAAAGTATCGATGTCAGTGATAAACTGATTGTTGAGTTAGATGCTGCCATGGCAAAATAGCAGCAGTTTCTTTGTTCAGCAGGTTGGGCACGGTTTTGTGAACGGTGCATGGGGGGTGGTATCCTGTGCATCGTTTTTTTTTCATTTGATCAATGACTGTTAACTGGACAGCTATAGGACATCATGACACTTAAAAGTATGACCGGCTATGGTCGCGGGGAAGCTGAGAAACAGGGACGAATCTTCTGTGTTGAGGTGCGGTGTGTTAATAATCGCTACCTTGACGCAAAAATAAAAGTGCCTCGAGACTATTCAATGCTCGAAGATCCAATCAGAAAACTGATATCCACTTTTCATCAGCGAGGGCGCGTTGATCTCTCCCTTACCGTCACCGGTGATTTTTCAGATCTTGTAGACGTCTGGGTAAACACGGGTGTTGCCAGAGCCTATAAGGATTCGCTGGTAAACCTGGCTGAGACCCTCGGCATTGAAAGTGATTTGAGTCTGGCCCAGTTTGCTCAACTGCCAGATGTGCTTGTGCGTGAACAGAGAGCTGAAGATATCGATGAATTGAAGTCATCTGTGGAAGCTGCAGTTCAAGATGCCCTGCAAAGCTGTGATGAAATGCGGATGCGTGAGGCTGCTGCACTGGTTGACGACTTAGCCGGTCGACTGACTTCATTTTCAGCTGTTCTGGATGAGGTGGAAAAGAGGATTCCCGAGCTGATTCAGCAGCGCCAGACCTCATTGCAGGAACGGCTTCAGAAATTGCTTGGGAGTGTCGACCTCGATCCGATGAGGCTTGCCCAGGAGGTCGCTGTCATTGCTGATAAAACAGATGTGACAGAGGAGCTGGTGAGATTGAGGAGCCATATTGGTCAGTTTGAAGAAATGCTTCAGACATCAGGTGCTGTCGGTCGTAAACTGGATTTTCTGATCCAGGAGTTCTTACGGGAAGTTAACACCATGGCTTCTAAGATCAATGATGCCGATATTGCCCACATGACGGTAGGTCTGAAAAGTGAGCTCGAGAAAATGAGGGAACAGGTACAAAATATCGAATAGCCGCATGTTATTCTGAATTTTAATGGAGTAGATCATTTATGCAGTTACTCAATGTTGGTTTCGGCAATACGCTCATGGTGGATAGGGTTTTAGCTGTAATCAATACCGGCTCTTCTCCTTCACGAAAAATTAAAGAACTGGCTAAAAAAGCTGAACGGTTAATAGATGTTACTGAAGGGAGACGAACACGCTCAATCATTGTGATGGATTCAAATCATGTGGTTCTGTCATCTGTACAGCCTGACACTATTGCCCAGAGGATTGCAGCACTGCAACCGGGGCACCACCTGGATGAGTACAGGGACCTGATGAAAGGAGATCGGGGCGAGGATAGAAAATGAGTGGCAAGCTCTTCATAATATCAGCACCATCGGGCACCGGTAAGACGTCATTGCTGGAGATTGTCATGTCAGTGGTTGAACGACTCGTTTTTTCGGTTTCTCATACCACGAGACCGCCCCGTGAAGGGGAGCGTAATGGCAAAGAATATTATTTTGTGGCCAAAGAAGAATTTCAGCAGATGATAGCAGCCGGAGAATTCCTTGAGTGGGCTATGGTTCACGATAATTATTATGGTACCGCATTGTCGCCACTCTCTCACCAGCTTGAACAGAACCGGGATGTACTTCTGGATATTGATGTCCAGGGTGCAGAGATAATTCGCAGGGATGGCAGACTTCCGGCATCTCATATATTCATTGCACCGCCTGACATGGCAGAGCTCGAACGTCGGTTAAGGGGACGTGCAACAGAAGAAGAGCAAACGATCCAGAAACGGTTGCAAAATGCTCACAGCGAGATGGTCCATTGTGAAGAATATGACTACTTCATCATTAATGACAATCTTCAGCGCGCAGCTGGATTGGTCAGCTCAATTATTTACGCAGAGCGGGCCCGCGGTCGAAGGACAGCCCGGGGTTTGCCGGTTGATGTGGGGATGATCAGGTGAAGGAAGAGAATAAAAACAGGGCAGGCAGGCAGGAGCGTAAGATTCGCTTCAGCGACGATTTGATCTGGGGTATACACCCTGTGATCGAGGCCTTGCAGGCTGATGAGCAGCGGGTAACGGAGGTGATCCTTCAGAAGGATAAGCGGGGAAGCAGTTGGGAAGCGCTGCTTGAACTGGTAAAAAAAACGGGCATAAAATATAGCTTCGTTGAACGAATCAGCATAACAGAATCCCCCGAGGCAGTGATAAAACATCAGGGGGTTGTGGCACGGGTAACCCCTGTACCGTTGATGCCGTTTGATGAATTACTTGCTCAATTTTCAGCCGCTGTGCAAAGAGGCGAAAACCCACGTATCATTGCCTGTGATTCCATTCAGGATCCCCATAACCTTGGAGCAATTATCCGTTCTGCTCACGCCGCCGGGGTAAATCGGATAGTGCTGCCTCGTGAGCGCTCAGCACCGCTCGGTGGCACGGCGGCAAAAGCCTCAGCCGGTGCCATATCACGGGTCGATATCTGTCAGGTGATAAATCTCTCTCAGGCACTGAATGCAATAAAGGAGGCTGGCGGATGGATTTTCGGTGCGGTAAAAGAGGAGAATTGCCAGTCCATTTATGAGACTGATTTCAATATTCCCGCATGTGTCGTAATCGGTAATGAAGGGCAGGGGATCAGGCCGCTGGTGCGCAAAAATTGTGATGTGTTAATTTCCATCCCTATGGCTGGGACGCTTGACTCACTGAACAGTTCTGTTGCCGGCGCTGTTATCATGTTTGAGATGCACCGGCAACTGCTTGCAAGCAAAGAGATTTAACGTTTTTTCTGGTCCAGTTTCGCCTTTAACAGAGTTCCCAGAGATCCCATCGACCCTTTGCCCTCTTTGGAATCTTTGCTTGAGTTCAGGTAGCTTGAAAAATCCTTTCGCTCCTTGTCTGACTTGTCTTCGGCAGACTCATAGTCGGACGGCGCCAGCGATATTCTCTTGTTCTCCAGGTCTATCGATTCAATGAGGACTTCGATGTCCTGTCCTTCCTCCACAGCTTCCCGTGGGTGATTGAGCCTTCTCCCCTGTCCCAGTTTGGAGATGTGTACGAGTCCGTCTATGCCGGGTGCCAGGTTCACAAATGCTCCGAAGGGTGCAAGCCTGTTAACGGTTCCCACATGGCTGCTACCTTCTTGAAATGAGCTTGTTGCCGATTCCCATGGATCTTCCAGAGTTTCTTTGATCGACAGGCTGATTCGGTCCTTTTCCCAGTCGAGACTTTTGATCATGACTTTTACCTGCTGGCCGGCATGAAATGTCTCCGCCAGGTCCTCAATGCGGCTCCACCCCACCTCCGAAATGGGAACCAGTCCATCTACGCCGCCGATATCGACAAAAAGACCAAAAGAACGGATTGAGGAGATAGTCCCCTCAACGGCCATTCCTTCTGTCAGCGTTTCCTGGAGTTCTTCTTTTCTCTGCTGCTGTTCTTCTTCAAGCAATGCCCGTGCCGAAATGACTATATTCCTGCCATTTTCGCTGTACTGGGTGATGAGAAATGTCCTTTGACTATTGAGATATTCCTTGGCTGGATCTTCCACGCGCCTGAGTCCCATTTGTGAATAAGGGCAAAATGCGCGGATATTTCCGGATAATGTTACTTCAAAACCACCTTTTATCTCAGCCTTTACCGTTCCCTCAACGGGCACACCGCCGCGCCAGGCTTCCTCAAGGTGTGCACTGCTGGCTCCTGACCCGAGCCTGGAAGTGAACAATTGTTCAGATCTGCCTGACTTGAGATAATATACGGAGAGAGTGTCTCCGATTTTAACGGTGAGCGCTCCGCTTTTATCGGTAAATTCCGAAGCGTTGATTATTCCTTCACTTTTCAATCCTACATCCAGAAAGATGGTTTCGCCATCCACTCCAACGATGGTGGCTGTGGTTTTCTGGCCTGGAGATAATCTGCGTACCGGCTTTTTCTCACTGGCGTTTAAAAGCGCTTCAAAGCTGTCGTTATCAGAAGTCATGTGGGGATAATCCTGTTGTTAGGTTTAGAGTCTTTTGGTTATTGCCTGATAATTTCAGTTCCTTCAGGTGGGGTAAAAGAAAACAGTTGTTCAATTTCTTCATGTTGCCCCGGTTGAAGAGGGTCAACTGATATGTTGGATATATTGATGGTGGTTCTGGTGTCAAAATGATCGATAAACTCGATTCGGCGAATAAGAGATTCGGCAGTGACATAGAGATGAATGATCGTGATTTGAGAATCAGAATCTTTCGGTACAAGATATATCACTTTCAAATCAGTCGATGAACCTTCAGCTTCATCAGATACAGCCGGTTCTGAATCCAGAATGGTAAAACTGTTCTCAAGCGGGCCCTGTCCGGCAAAAAAAGAAAATAATATATCTGCCTGGCCTTGGTCGACCGGGGCAATGATCATCTGGTTCAGCTCCTCAAAATACATTGAAATTGTTTTGCCATCGCTGATGAGAACCTGGCGATCGGGGCTGTTATAATTCCAGCGCATTTTCTCCCCGGTATCAGTCCTGACGAAAATCCCGTTGCCTCTGCCTGTCTTCGGCCTGCCGATCATCTGTCCTTTTGTTGTCTGGATGAATGAGAATGAAAGACTCTCCACCTGGCTGTAATAGTTCTGCAAACGGACTGCTACCTCTGCTGAGGTTTCAGATCCTGAGGCGGTTATGGCGAAAAGAGACGAAGCTGGCATCAGTAGCCAAAAGAATATGACAGTGATCGTCACCAGGATGAATCTGGAGTAGATTTTCATGAAGTGCTAAAACGTTCCTACGAGTGCGCGTGGATTTTCATTAGAATTTAACTGCCCCAACAATAAACTGTTTTTTATCTGGCTGAAAACCGTTTTGATCACCCATGGTTCATTGAAAACGGCAGACGGCTGTATTGAATGAGCAGCGAACTGGAGAGCTGTCAACCAGCAGACCGAACGATCAGTAAAACAACTATTATTTTACCGTTCTTTTTCTCGTTGTCTGGCGTTTCGTTGCGGCAGATGCTTTTTTACGTGCTGCAATAGCTTTTTTCAAGGCATCGGGTATTCCTCTCTCCTTTCCAGATTTTTTTCTCTTTTCGGAGAGTGCTTTAGCACAAAGAGGCTGACGCAGAGAAAAACCATATTTAACCCGGTATTCTCTTCCCGTCAACCCATGTGATCGAAGATGTTTTGGAGAGAGCATCTTGAATTCTTCACCACATTCAAGACAGATAATTTTATTTTTCAGGATGGATTTTTGTGGGCTTATCTGAGGAGTCGCAGATGACAGTTCTTCATCTTCTTCTCCTGATTCAAGTTTTTGTAATCCTTGCAATGTCTCAAACGTTTTCTGCAGTGCAGACTGCATCTCATCGATTGACATATCTTTTGCACTTCCTTGTGCCTGGATAATTTCTGCCGCCATTTCTACGAGAGTTTTTGCCATGGTAATTACCTCAAGAGGTGAAATTGATAACAACAATATTATTCTAATAGTAAAGAGAGTAAATCTTAAAGAAGATAAAATCAACCTCATCAATAACATTCATAAAAATTCAATAAAAATAGCTGGTAAACTGCAAAATATGTAGATAATAATTTGTTTTTTAATACTAACATGGTAGCTGGTAGATTTTCGAATCAGATATTGACATCGGATTATAAGAGAATTAGATTAGCCACCGGAAAAATATAAACCTAAACCGGCCATGTTTGGCTCATTGATGAATAAGCCTGATGGTCTGTATTGACGGAGTTGTTCAATGCCTGTTTATGAGTATGAATGTAGAGAGTGTGAGAAAGTTTTTGAAATTCAGCAGAAAATGGCAGATGCACCGTTGACTGTCTGTCCTGACTGCACCGGACCTGTGACGAAACTGATATCAATGAATTCGTTCCAGCTAAAGGGTGGCGGCTGGTATGCAGACGGTTACGCTTCTCCCGGAGATGGAAAGGATAAGAGTGAGTCCAAACCTGCGGTACCGCCATGTAAACCTGACGCTGGCTGCAAGGGATGTCCTGCTGCTGCAACGGGTAGCTCGTAGTCTTTGCCTCAAACAGCCCCGGCACCTGACAACTCGACCGGGTATGCGAGGTGTCGATCAATTCTCAGGAAATAATAGCCATTGCATCTCCGTACGAATAGAATCGGTAATCGTGGTTGATGGCAGTGTGGTAGCAGTCCAGTAATTGTTCCCTTCCGCACAATGCGGCCACCAGGAACATCAAAGAGGACTGTGGAAGGTGAAAATTTGTAATAAGATTATCAATTACTCTGAATGTAAACCCCGGGGTAATATAGAGATCACACCAGCCATTGAAGGGGACCACCATTCCGCTTTCGTCAATACTGTGTTCCAAGGCGCGAACGGAGGTTGTACCGACTGCCCAGACTTTTCCTCCAGCCCGTTTCACGCTATTTATACTATCTGCACTTTGTGCTGGAATATCTATATGCTCCCTGTGGATACTATGCTGCATAATATCATCCACCTCTACGGGGGAAAAGGTGCCATACCCGACATGAAGGGTGATCGGTGCGATTTTAACGCCCTTTAACCGCAAATCGTTAAGCAGGGTTTGGGTGAAGTGCAGTCCGGCGGTGGGGGCGGCGACCGCACCCACCTGGTCTGCATAAACGGTCTGATATCTGGTTACATCATCTGAGGAGGTTCCATGGGAGCGGCTGATGTAGGGCGGCAGTGGAATATCCCCGCTGTTCGCCAGTACGTCATCCAGGCCGGCTGCTTTTGGTATTGAAAGTACGATTGACCATCTTCCCCGACCACTGTTCTGGAGCAGCCTGCAGTGACAATTTTCATTGATGATTACTGATGATCGCGGTTGTGGCTTTCGTGAACTTTTGATGAGTGCTTCACAGGAATATTGAAGGAATCCCGGATCTGATGAGTCCTCTGCGATCGGCCTGGGATAACCAAGTAAAAAGACCTCTGCCTTGCCGCCTGTTTTTTTTCTGCCAAAGAGCCGGGCAGGAAAAACTCTGGTATCGTTAATGACCAGTATATCGCCTTCCTGGATAAGCTGTCTGATATCTGAAAAAAGTAAATGTTCAACGCAATCTCTCTTCTGGTCTAAAGCCAGAAGTCGCGATTGATCGCGCCTGTCGACAGGGTGCTGGGCAATATTTTTTTCCGGCAGGTTGTAATCATACGCCTGCAGTATTAAATCATCTTGCATAGTCTATTATGGTTAAGTACAAGAAAGGTCTGAGTCAATCACCATTCATCATCCTTTCATTGGAAACAGGTTAGATAACATGCTCTTGGTCCTTGCCGCAACTGAATTTGAAATGATGTCATTTAAATCATCCATGCTTGGAAGTGATGATCAGGTAATGATGGCTGTTTGCGGTGTCGGCCCCGTTGAATCGGCGGTTGGTGTTATGCGGTTACTGGGTGAACATGCTGCAGAGATCAAATATGTTGTGAACTTCGGCATCGGCGGTGCTTACCTTGGGGCACCCAATGATCATGGTCTCGGCCTGCTTGATATCTGTCTGGCAGAATCAGAAGTCCTGGGAGATTATGGCGTCTGTTACGGCAATGAGGTAGAACCCTTTGCAGACCAGGAATTGGCCGGCAAAATGGAATTTACTTTGAGTAATGATCTGCTCGATTGTGCCCGGCGGGAACTGAGTGATAAAAAGCTCGATTTCTTTTCCGGCCCGTTTGTGACCGTCAACGGTGCGAGCGGTACTGCTGAGCGAGGCAGATTCATAAAGAGACGGTTCAAAGGAATCTGTGAAAATATGGAAGGAGCAGCGATCGCCCGGTGCTGTGAAATGTTCGCTCTTCCCATGATCGAGGCAAGAGTTGTCTCAAATATGGTAGAAGACCGACCGGGTGAACCATGGAAACTGAAAGAGGCCTGCAGTCGTTCGGGGTATATTGCTTCACTGATCGTGCACAGGCTTAAGGATCTGCTATGAAACCTCTGACAATCGGTTTTTCTCCATGCCCCAATGATACTTTTATTTTCAACAGGATGGTTAATTCCGTGCCTCAGCCCGGGGATCCTCTATTTGAGCAGCCTCATCTGGAAGATGTGGAGACCCTCAATCAATGGGCATTTGAACATCGACTCGATGTTACTAAGCTTTCCTACCATGCCGTCGGTCATCTCCTGGAGGAATACTGTGTGCTACCGTCTGGTGGAGCACTTGGACGAGGATGTGGCCCGCTTTTGCTAGCAGGCAATGACGTTTCCGTTGATGATCTGGCCCGGAAACGAATTGCCATACCAGGTAAATATACAACGGCGGCCCTGCTTTTCCGCTTGTTTCTGCCGGAATGCACCGCTCTTGTTGAAATACGCTTTGAGCAGATAATGGACGCCATCAGCAACGGAGAGGTGGACGCTGGTGTGATTATTCACGAGAGTAGATTTACGTACCAATCCCACGGATTAAAGTGTTTGCAGGATCTTGGGCAGTGGTGGGAAAACACCAGTGAAATGGCCATTCCCCTTGGGTGCATTGCTGTACGCAGGAGCCTTGGAATACCTCTAATAACTAAAATTGACAGGCTGATCAAAGCCAGTTTAAACTGGGCCTACTCCAACCGGGGAGAGGGCCTTGCCTATATAAATCAATATGCTCAGGAGACCGAAGAGGATGTTATCCAGAGCCATATTAACTTGTATGTTAACGATTTTTCTTACGATCTGGGAGAAGAGGGGCGCTGTGCGGTAGAGACATTTCTCTCACGTGCTCGAGACGAAAAGATTTTGCCTGTGTCCTCTCAACCAATTTTTTGTCTCTCATAATTCTTGCGGCCAAAAATGTTACCTGATTACCTCCCCATTATTCAAGTGAGCCAGTTTCATGGTGATGGACAGATTCGGTCTCGGCTTCTTGATGCGCTCCGCGAAGAGATCGCTCAAAAGGGAGTGAGAGTCAGTGTGGTTGGCCAACTTGTGCAACATCCCAGTGACACCAGTGTCGATACTCGTGTTATTGAGGACATTATCAGCGCTGATCTGCTTGTCGTAAATGGACCATGTGATATAGATTGTGCGCAATTAGTTCTTGGGCATCATACCGATATCGGTATGAATGCAGCGGCCACTCACCCACCTTACACCTGTCTGGAGATTTCCGATGTTGCAGTATGCGCGGACACTATTTTCAAATGGCTTACAAGGTGCATGAAAAGTACTCCACTCTGCGGATGTATCCTCATTGGTGGCAGGAGCTCACGAATGGGGAGCCCGAAGCATCTCATTGATGACGGGGGTGGAAGGAGCTGGCTCAAGCGGTCAGTAGACTTCTTGTCTGCCCATGTCTCGAATATAGTGATTTCCGGCAATGGGGAAATACCACAGGGACTCAATTCGCTAGAGCGAATTGATGATCTTCCCGGTGTATCCGGTCCGCTGGCAGGAATCTCTGCTGTGGTAAAACACTATCCATTTGTGTCGTGGATTGTCATGGCCTGTGATATGCCGGATATTTCAGTTGAGAGCATCAGGTGGCTTATTGACCAGCAGAGACCAGGGCGGCTGGCTGTTATACCGCACAACCCGTTAACTGACAGGGGTGAGCCGCTCTTTGGCTGGTATGATTTCCGCTGTGCGCCTCTTTTTGATTCTCAGGCAAGGAAAGGTGAGATGAGAATGAACAGTTTAGCTCATTGTGCCGGAGTATATAATCCGGTTATTCCCGGTGATCTCGCCAGCGCCTGGAGAAACGTGAACCGGCCCGAAGAGCTCGACCGTCCTCCCTCTTCGCGGCTATGAATTAAGAAGTCGTTTCAATACTCTGCATCGACGGCAGATAGAGATTTTTTCTTGCCAGTTCTTTTGGGGGCGCTGATCACAGATGGTTCCGTTAATAAACCAGCAGAGGTTGCCTGAGTTGAACTCCCAGGCCGGACAGTTTTCTTTTTTATCGGCTGGACATTTGGTTATGTCCCAGCAGTTCTGGTCTTTGAGTTTTACTTTCTTGGAGAATAGAAACAGGAGCTGCCGTTCCACGTGCCCAGGTATGGACCGCCACCCCTGCTCGTAGCTGCTGACCGCTTTGAGAGAAGAGCCAAGTAATTCAGCCAGTTCTTTCTGGGTTTTATCCAGTCGTTTTCGTATCCCTATGAATTCTGCGCTTTCCACGACGCTCGTCTCCAGATTGCGATTAATGGAAAATCAAAATCATCCTTGATTATATAACACATTGTAGCATTAGATGGCCCAGACAACAACCATTTATAACCACCACTAATAATGATATCTCTGCTGTGGGAACGAGTGATGTTAATCGATGAGCTGAAAGCAGGCCAGCGATCAGGGACAATCATCGTTGAATCAGTATGTCCCTGTGGCAATCATGCACCAGCTGTATTTTGGATGACCTCTTGATAATACTCATATAACCATTGATTATTTTATTGTTATTTGGTTTTTTATGAAGATTTTACCATCGCTGGTATCAATTGGTTTGTATACGCTATTCTGGCGTGGTTCTTTTTATTCGCTTATCATTTTGTAAACGTGTTTATCACTACTAAATTTATGGGTAAAGCCTGGGAGAAACAACAGCTCGAAAAATTAGTGAATCAACAGCAACAGCGCATAGACAAACTAAAAGGAAACTTTCTGAAAGAAGAAAATAAAATTGCCCAATCAGAAGCCTATAACGAAGCAAAGGCTAGGAAATTAACTTCAGGTAAAAAAAAAACTAATGCCTTAACCCTTATTGTCGCTACCGGTGAAAATAATTCAATTGGAAAAGACAACGACCTCATCTGGCATTTAAGTGATGACTTAAAGCACTTTAAAAAACTAACCAACGGGCACCATATCATTATGGGACGTAAAACGTTTGAAAGCTTTCCAAAACCTTTACCCAACAG
>RCNC010000032.1_pt1 | contig 63916 bp, 53 predicted proteins | sample 2041301 | NCBI WGS metagenome assembly RCNC01 (sample SAMN09708231, study PRJNA481090) | Marine sediment metagenome, whole genome shotgun sequencing project. | biome: marine sediment; feature: ocean; material: sediment; isolation source: Sewage treatment plant 13A marine sediment (STP13A) ...
TCCGGTATTTTCGCGGACTTGGGAGATCGCCCGCTGGGCAGGCTCCTACAATTCTAATTAGCAATGTAGGAGCCCGCCCAGCGGGCGATTGCGTGACATTCAAATCAACTTGATGCTACATCCGTGCACCGATTTAGAGTTTATGGGACAAAGTGGGTTCGACCCCGGTTTTCTGCCACCAATAAAAAAGGGCGGCCCGGAGGCCGCCCTCAAAAGCTAACCTGGTATTCGTTTAGAATCTGTAGCGGAATCCAAGCTGGATTCGATAGATCGAATCGTTAACATCGCGTGCAGTGCCTTCGTCATACCATCTGTTGACGACAAACTGATCGGTATTATTCAAGTCACCCAAAACTTCGAGAACCCGAACACCTTCTTCAATATCACCGGTATCGGCATAACGCTTGATGTTTTTGTCGTCCGAAATCAGATTCAGGAAATTTTCGATATCGAGAAAAACTGAAATCGTATGGTCGCTCCAGACCCGGATATCCTGCTGAATGCGGATGTCGAGATCGTTACTCCAGGAACTGTTAAAGCCATTCTTCGGTGCGATGCCACCGGCGTAATTACTCAAACCAGACTCGTCGAGAAATGCGAACAATGCCGTTGTCTCGGCAGCACCAAGCTGCGTGAAATCATATAGTGGATCTGCAGGCCCGGTCGGTACGTGCAACAGAATACGCTCTTCATCGTCCGAGTCGCCGAAGTAGTCCTCGACCGTGTCGTCTTCATAGGTGTAACTGAACGGACGTCCGGAGCGACGCTGGAAGAACATTCCGACCGAGAATGGATAGCCATCACTCCATTCGTGCCTTAATGTCGCTCTGAGTACGATATTGTGCTCATTAGCCCACAACGCTGGTCCCAGTTTGACGTCGTTTATGACGGCCGTTGCGACTTCTTCGTAGCTGGAGCCTGCGGTCGAGCTGTTGACGGGGTTGCCAACCTCGGCATCCAGATAGGCATAGCCGAGGCCAATATTGAGGGATGTTCTGTCGGAAAAATTAAAGTCTTTTGCGAACTGGATGGCAACCGAGGTTGTCGATCCCTCGACGCCGTTCGTCATCAGGACATCCTGATTGGAGTTGGGGGTATCATCACACGGGCCGCCATTCGTGCCGGCGTTGCTGAATCCCTGACCTATGCCGTTGAACGTCGCGTTACATCCGACCTGTGTCGGGTCGACCTCAAAGAACTGCGGACGTCCATCCGGCATAGTAACGCCGTTGGGGGTTAGCCTCACGTCAACCCAGTTAACCGCATTTTTGTGATCCGTGTAGATGAAGTCAATCTTCGTCGTCCAGTTGTCGAAGAAGCCGATGTTCGTTGCAGAAACGTGAGTAAGACCCAAGCTCCAGCGCTCGTTCGACGGCAAATCGAAATCGGGGTCGACGGCAGCTACTGCACCTTGATTGAGATTGGCATTGATCGCAGCGCCCTGGCGAACACAGTCGGGAAGTCCGGTGAACTGACCGTTAACATCCGTGACCTGCAGATCTGCACCGTTAATGTCGCAAGGTGCGTCGATACCAGTGCCGCCGCCGATTGCGCCACCGAAATTCTGGTACGCGTTGGCGAAGTGGACGGTCGGATCACCGCCACCAAATATGCCGAAACCGGCGCTGAGTGTTGTAGAACCCAGCCTGTTCGTTGGTAATTCCCAGGTCAGGCCGATGCGTGGCTGAATAAGCTCCAGTCCATCGAAGGTCTGGGTGTTCGCGAAGCCGTAGCGCTGCTCGAACACGGGATTCGCAGTCGGAACATCACTCGAATTGTACTGGTCATATCGAACACCTGCGACCAGCGTCACAGCGTCATTCAATTGCCATTCATCCTGCAGGTAAAGGCTGTCGATGTCGCGTTCGAACGCTGCTGCGGCATCGGCTGCGTCTCCTGTAAACGAGCCGTTCATCGCAATTTCGTTGGCCAGGCCGGCCTGCAATGCAGCGGTGTCGTCAAACGTTATCGTGCCGGTTGCATCCGGTATGAACAGGTTGAAGATTTCGCGTGTCTCCCGTTCGAAGCCGAAGGTCAGCGTATGGTCGCCCATAACGTAGTCCGCGGACAGCTTGATTTGATCTATCTGATACTTAAGGTCGTTCGCGGAGCGGAAGAATCCCGGGCCGCTCGTATATATGTCTCCGACCTCGATTCTCTCAAGCGGGTTGGCGTCCTGCGCTTCACCACCGCCGACCGGGCCCTGGATGTCTACGACGTCGAAATTGGAGTAACGAAATTCAGTCGAGAGTCTGTCGGTCCAGTTTGAGAAGACGCGCAGCGATATGGTTTCCTGGTCGATGCCCTCAAGCTCGAAGTTATCCTGAAACGTGAAACCACCAAACCCCATATCGTCGGGATCCATGTTGAGTTCTTCGAGTTTCGTATAGGTAAACTCGGCGCGATGATTCTGGTTAATATTCCAGTCGAGTCGCGCGAAGATACGCTCACTGGTCTGTGGCAGGGTCCTGACGATAGGGCCGACGTCACGGCCGTACTGAGCCGCCAGGATGTCGGAGATCTCTTCAGCTTCAGCAACAGTCAGCCAGTCCTCATTCGCGAATCCGCCGCCGATCGGTCCGTCGTTCTGAATGCCGCCTTCATCCGTTTCTTCGTAAGCAACGGAGAAAAACAGCGTGTCTTTGATGATTGGGCCGCTAAAGTCGAAGCCAAAGTTCTTGTCTTCGAAAGGATCGGTAATGACCGTGTCGCCTTCGAGTGTGTCGCCGGTGAGGCTGTCATCATTGAAAAGATAGAATGCGGAGCCATGAAATTCGTTCGACCCCGGCTTGGTGACAATATTAATGGCGCAGCCCGTGAACTGGCTGTACTGGACGTCGATCGGTGCGAATTCGACCGACGCCGAAGCGACCATGTCGAATGGAATCGGAAACGCAAAACGTGCTGACGTTCCTGTTCCCTCATTGAGCCCGAAGCCGTCAACGGCAAGGCTGCCGTCAATCGTAAAGGCATTTGAACGGGAGTTGCCGCCCAGGCAGTTGATGCCGGAACCTGCGCCATTATCTGCGCGACTAAGGCTAACCCGCGGGTCGATACGAATGACGTCACGGACCTGCCGCGCAATACTCGGCATCGCTTCAATATCTTCGATGGAGAACGCGGAGCCGGGGCCGACCGCAAGCGTGGCGCCAGCAGCGACCCTGGACGCGGTAACGACAATCTCCTCGATCGTGCCTGCTTCCAGTGGAATATTGAACGTGGTTATCTCAGACAAATTCGTATACACGTCCGTGATCAGAGCCCGTTTGTACTCGTTCGAATCAACGCCAATCGTGTAGGGACCACCAACGACAAGGCCACGCACGGTGAATGCGCCATTCGCGTCCGTGGTGACGGTGCGAACAGAGCTGGTTCGTGTGTCTGTAACCGCAACCGTCACGCCTGTAGCAGGCGAACCTGAGGGTATAGTGACGTTGCCGCGAATAGCTCCCGTTGTTTCCTGTGCGAAGCCCGAAAGAGGCAGGGCAAGCAGTGCGAGCACCGCTAGTGAAACCTGTCCCAGTTTTTTTAGTGACTGAAATGAGACAAACGGAATTCCAATTATGTTATTCATTATTATTCTCTGGCGAAGTCAAGCCGAGCAAAGTTACCGAAAAGTGGTGCAAAAGTTGGTTTTCGCTCAATTAATGGCAGCGATTACGCCTGTAATACGGGCCGCAATCATCTGCGCCTGATGTTGATTCAGTAATCTAGCGCAGCGCAAAAGCCCGCGCAATAACGGTTTCAGCAGCAAATTCCCGCGCGTATATTTAAGAGTCATATTATGAAGCGACGCAACATCTCGAACCTGCATCATGATGCTGCTATAAGATATTGAATATGTATTGGTTAGACGATCTTAAGCAATCGTCATTGAACGGAAACATTGGCGCCGTTTGCGACAAAAACGGCAACGAGCTGATGCCTGTATGCAACCCGTCCGAGACGCCATTTGCAATTCGTGCATTTCAATCGCGCATATTTTCTGTGGCACGGCTACAACAAAACTTTTTCGGTGAGAAAAAGATTGTGCAATAGATGTCCGGTTTGTTATTTGCAGCACGAAATTGAGCAACAGTTGTCGTTTGTCCTGGTATTGATCGACTGCAAAATTTAATTTGCGCGTCCTGGAAAGGCAGCCCGCAGCCCGACTACTATTGCGAATAACCGAATCCCGCCAGGGTGCATCAGGCTGATGTCGGCGCCGGATGCGTCGACCATTATGCGGGCTTCATCGAAGTACTTGCGATTCAGGCGCTCGTCATGGCGACCTGCAACTTCCACCAGCTCCGGAAACGCCTGTTAATACTCACTGTTCATTCGTTCATTCGTTCATTCGTTCAATCGCCGGATCGGGCTCAAGTGACGTTGTATTCACGGGAATAAGCTTGCCGTCATAGGCTTTGATCTTGCCGCGATTGCACTACGCAGGCGTGAGCGCTATCTGCAGTGACTTTGGCCCACGTACAGACAAACCACGCCTGTACTCCGGTTTGTCCCCCGCCAACCGGATTTCTGAAAAACGCCGCAGCATAGTCGTAAATACGATTTCCATATCCAGGCGCGAAAGATGGTTGCCCATGCAAAAATGTGCACCGCGCGAAAACGCGAGATGCCTGTTGGGCTGTCTTGCGAGGTCGAAATTATCAGGATTTTCGAATTGCTGCGGATCTCGATTGGCCGAGCCATAAAGCACACCAAACCTGGTGCCCCTGTTAAAAGACTGCCCGTTTATCTCGACATCTTCTGTGTTGTAACGATGCATAAAAGGGAGCGGAGATTCATAACGAAACATTTCCTGCACCGCCGTGCCGATTAGCGACGGATCACGACGCAAGCGCAGCATCTGCTCCGGAAACCGCAGCAGCGCGTGCATTCCGCTGCCCATCGCATCAATCGTCGAACCGTGCCCGGCCATGAGTATGAGCATGCAGGTTGAGATGAACTCATCCTCATTGATCTTGCCGGCGTTCTCCGCCCGGATCAGCTTGGAAATTAAGTCGTCTCGCGGTGCTTTGCTGCGCTCTGCTTTGATCACCGTCAGGTACTCATAAAATTCCTCGGTAGTTTTCTCAGCGAGCGCCTTGCGTTCATCTGAGCGATCAATGTCGAAGTACTGAACGATGTTCTCGGACCAGGCACGCAGCCTGTCACAATCCTCTTCGGGTATGCCAAGAAGCCGGCCGATTACATGTCCCGGTATTCCTGCAGCAAAATCCTCTACGAAGTCAATTTCGCTGCGGCCAATCAGGTCGTCTATGCGCTTGTCGACAAACTTCTGTATACCGGATCTCAGGCCCTCGATGGAGACTGCCGTGAGCATACTGAATACTTGTTGCCGCAGTCGAAGATGCACCTCGCCTTCACTATCGAGAAGGCTGAACTGCACGAACCGCGAGTGGTAGGGCATATCATGAAAGTTCTCCCGGCGTTTTTGTGCGGCGACCTCACCTGCGGACAGGAAAGACTCCGGTGTACGCACCATGCGGCGATTCATGACGATATCTGTCACATCGCGGAACCTGGAAACCAGCCAGATATCGAAATCTGCGAAGTAGAATAGCTGCTTCCGGCTTCTTAGCGTGGCGTAGGAAGCGTAGGGGTCTTTCGCGAATTCGCTGGACAAAGGATTGAATGCCCACTCCGCCTCCACGGTAGCGGACTTCTTCTGGCCCGCATTTGTTGATGACTCGCTGTTACTTCTTTTTTTGATCATTCGTCAGTGCCTCACGACTAATACTATCGCGCGGCTATGGCGTAAAGTATTTCGTGAATTATTTGTTGTAGCCAGCAATTCACCGAGTCCTTGTTATTGCGTTTGCGTGAATCAGGACAGCAGACGTCCTGGATCTATTTTAAGTTGATGGTAATAACTACCGGCCAGTGATCGGAGACTCCAGTACCCTCGGGCAATGTGAAGCGCGCTGGCGTGCCGTCGTCACGCACCTGATCGCTGCTGCGGTTAGCAATTCGCGTCGAATTTTCGCGCAGCTGCCAGGTTGGGTGTGCGCTACGGTCACCGGCGGGTGACCAGAGAATCATGTCAAGGAATGACCAGTTGTCGTTCCTGGCGTAGTAGTTCGTCCCCTTGCAGTCACCGCAGCCAGCATCATGCGTGACCGTCCAGTACGGCCTGGCCAGGCGATCCAGCATGCTTTCCTCGCGATCTTCGCTGGAGGTCGTATTGAAATCACCGGCAGCGAATGCGGCGTGTCCTTCTGGCAATGCGGATCGAAGTCGATTGAGTTGATCGTACGCCGCGATACGCATTTCCGTCGGGTGATAGGGTGCTGGAAAATGCACCGCATATCCGGTCAGTATGGATCCATCCGGTAATTGAAAATCTGCCTGCAGGATTCCGCGCGTATCTTTGTCCCGTTGCGAGAAATCATCCGCAAATGAGATGGCATGCAGCTGCGCTGGTACTGCGGTGTCAAAGCGGCTCAGGAAAGCAACATCAATCCCTCTCTCGTCCTGGCCTTCGAGCAAAATTGCCGGACGATAACCGGCATCGCCAAGGTATTCATTACGCAGGCGCTCGAGAATTCGTATGTTCTCAACTTCCTGCAGCGCGAGAATATCCGGACCACGGCCATCTTCTACCTGCAAAATCACATTGGCGACCGCATTCAGCTTTCGGGCAACGATTGCATCGCTCCAGTCCCAGTTGAGGCACTGTTCGCGCCAGAAAGGGACATCGACTTCGGCACAGGCAGCTTTGTGCTCGTTGCTTTGCTTATCGTCAATGGCCAGGTATGCCTTGTCGTCTTTGCCTGGATCATCGACATTGTCGAACAGATTTTCGACATTGAAAGTCATGATCGTCACGCTCTGCGTGTCTGCACTATCCGTTGTTGCCTGAAGCTTTTCCTGGGTACAGGATGCGAGTAACAGTGCCGCGATCGTTAAAGATGTTAGTCGAAATCTATTCATCGATTTTTCCTGGGCCCTGTTTTTCCTGCAATTGTAATTGCAATCTCAGTAGCGGTGCGTTTCGATTCTCGGTTGTTACGTAAATGTGCTCGCCGGCACGATCAAAGACGACGGACTCGGCCTCACGATGCTCGCCCAGAGCGAATCGTTGTGGTGCAGACTGCAGCGCCGCAAACCATTCCTGTTCCTCTTGCCTGGAGAAATAGTAAACCGCTTTGTACGTCAGGATGACAGCTGCGTCGCCGGCAACAGAAAAATCGATGGCGTTCGGTTGCCAGTGCCAGTTCTTATCGGGCAATGCTCGTTCCAGATCGTGTGCCGTCGGTTGCGGGATGCTGTCGATTTCTCCGATTCTGCTTGCCAACGAAAGTTCATCGGAGGATGCGGCTAGCGGTACGGAGTACAGAACGGCAGGGATGTCACGTTTTGTGAGTATCAGAAATTGCTGGTTTGCTGCGTCGAAAGTGATTGACTCTGCATCTCGTGGCCCGTCCGGATACATGAACGAAATACTACGCTGCACCGAAGTCGTGCCAGAACGGAGTTGCTCTGCTCCCGGCTCGGCCACGATATACAGCGTGTACTTCTCACGCCGCCCAATGTTGTCGCCAATATCGGCTACAACCAGCCAGTATTGGCCGCCGTCCGCGAAGATGGTCAGGTCTTCCCAGTCAATATTAAGGGCGTTTTCGAGCAATACTGAGCCGTAGTCACTGCCGTCGAGGCCAATAGCGTGCAGCTGGGGCAAAGAACCGCCGTCGTTTATGACCCAGAATCGATCATCGTGGGAGGACCGTGCCAGGCCACTGGCCTCGCTGATCATCGGGTTCGCAAGATAGCCAGCAGCGACGAACTGCGTTGCAACGGAATCAATCGTGTTGCCCGGGTTGTCGCAAGCAACCAGTAGCAATGCTGACAGCAGCCCAATCTGCGTCCGCTTTAATCCGGGTTTTGTCATTCGCGAAGGTCTAGTTGCAAAGAGCGTACTGCTTGCAAATGAAACGCCGGGTCTCCGGCATCGGGCCCAGTTTTTCAACTCCGGTTTTAGCTTGTTTGCGCTCAAAGTTGCTGATATTTTTCTCGAAGTTATCCAGCAGTGCCTGCTTCGTCACAGGTGTGACAAAGGCATATTGCAGTGAATTGCGGCTGAGCTGTTTTACCTCATCCCATGACAGGTTGTATTCCTTCACCGCGACAAAGAACTCATCTGTCATGGTTGAGTCCCACATGCCGCGATCATCGGTCGAAAGCGCGACCGGAATGCCGGTTCGCAGGTACTCGGGAAAAGGGTGCTGTGAATAGTCATCCACATATTTCAGCAACAGGTTGCTGATCAGGTTGATTTCCACCAGGTATGGACCGTGGCGCATCAGGCGCATCGTATCATCGTCGGTGATCAGGTTGAGGCCGTGCCCGACACGGTCGGCACCCAGTAGCAGGGTGTCCCTGACATGGTCATTCGGTTCGTCGACTTCTCCAGCATGAATGGAGAGGTTCACGCCACTGTACTGACGTCGCAGGTCGCGCATTGTCTCCAGGAAGCGGGCCGGGTGTCCTTTGTCATCGTCTTCGCGGCCAACCATGTTAACGGCGACAAACAGGTCGCTGTTGTTATGCACGAACTTGTAGATCTCCCTGAGATTGTCTTCAGCATTCGGCAGGAAGCGCAGCAAGGAAATCTGAAAGCGAACGGTTACGCCCGTCTCGAGCGCGTCTTTCTGCTGCAGGCGTTTACGTAGAATGTCGGCGGCCTGCTCTGGAGGCAGTACGCTGCCATCTGCATTGCGAAAACCACGCACGGCCACCTGCAATTCCAGATAGGTGACGCCCTCGTCACCAAACGCCTGCATATTGCGGTACATCAGTTCGGCCTGGATCCAGGGATTGCGCACCAGCGCGAACAGTCTTTGCCAGTGTGTCTGGAAAAACTCACTGCGACCTTCCCAGGGTTTATCGAGGCGTATGCTCTCCAGCCAGCCGGCCCTCTCCTTTTCGTTCAGATCCTCAAGCGGCTTGTACTCACGTTTCTGACAGTCGCTTAAGTTTTCGTACTGATTCGCCATGATGTTGCGAAATATCAGGTAATAGGCGAGCCCGCCGAATTCGTTGCCGCCGTAATCTATGCAATTCTCGATACGCACCTTTGTGTAGTACTGATAACCGCGTTCTTTTTGAGCAAGCGCCAATTCAAACCACCACTCGGAATAGGAGGAACCCGAGAGGTGATTGTGCAGGTCGCCGCCTTTGGGCATGTAGTACAGGGTCCTGTACAGGTCATCGTCATTGTCCGTGGCCTTGAGATCGTCAAACCAGTCTGCAGTGGCCGGAGTCGTCTGCAGCAGCAGCAACATAAGAGTGGGGAAAATGGTCTTGGTCATAGTCGGAGCTCACAATAATCTGTAGCGGTCATCGGGGCATGCGCACATAACAGTGTGGCAGCAGTTAAGCGGAGTCAAGATTTCTGCTGCTGATCGTGCAATTGTGCCGAATTCGAGAATCGCGGCATCTTGCCGCGATTCCCTGCATTGGCATTAGCTAAATCCAGGTCACGAGTTTGTAGGAACCTGCTGCGATAGGGGCTCTTTCAACAGCCTGTTACTATTCACGGCCAAAAGTCAGGTTGGAGAGAAATGTTGTCCAAAATCAAGCGCAGCTACGGACTTGCCACGATGGCGAATCACTACGAAGAGCACAGCCATCCATTGCATTCGCACGTCATGCCGATATACCAAACCTCCAGCTTCGGTTTCAATGATATGCAGGAAGCTGAGGAGACGTTTTCGGGCGTGAATAAAGAAAACTTTGTCTACACACGGGGCCGCAACCCCAATGCCATTTCGCTGGCGAAAAAAATCGCCATGCTCGAGGGCATAGACCTGATTCGCGCCGAGCCCGATAAAGATCCAGAGGACATTGTTGCGGCGCATTGTGCAGGGTCCGGCATGGGCGCCATCGCTGCGATGACATTTTCCCTGTTGAAATCCGGCGATCACATCGTTACCCATACGAGTCTGTATAGCGGCACCCACAAGCTCTTTACGGAGATCTGCCCCAGGATGGGCATCACCGTCAGCATCATCGATTCGGTGGACGTCGCGGATTGGCAGAAAACGCTCGAGGACAATCCGGCGACGCGCCTTGTCTATGTGGAAACGCCATCCAATCCCAGGATCGAACTGTATGACCTAAAAGCGCTGGCTGCCCTGGCACACGACAACGACGCCTGGATCGCTGTGGACAACACCGTTGCGACGCCGTTTCACCAACGCCCGCTGACGTTAGGCTGCGACCTGGTGATTCATTCGTCGACCAAATTTCTCAATGGGCATGGTGTGGCACTTGGCGGGGCGGTGGTGAGCCGCCATCCGGAGTTCGTCGATTTCTGGGGCCAGCTTGGACAAACGGCGATGGAGTTTGGCGCAACGCCAAGCCCTTCCGACTGCTGGCTTACCAGTATGGGGCTGAAGACATTTGCGCTGCGGATGGAAAAACACGCAGCAAACGCACTTGCGGTGGCGCAATTCCTGGAGAGTCATGCAAAAATTAAGGAAGTGCTTTTTCCGGGCCTTGCATCAAACCAGTTCCACGAAATGGCGAAAAAGCAGATGTTGAATGGTTTTGGCAGTTTCATGTCGTTCGAAGTAGCCGGGGACAAAGGTGCGGCACATCGCCTGATCGAGGCACTGAGCTTGCCAACCATCGCTATCAGTTTTGGCAGCACGGACAGCGTCATTCAAATACCAGCCAGCATGACGCATTCGGGAATTTCTGCGGCGGACCGGGCTAGTGCAGGGATCTCCGACAACCTGGTGCGTTTCTGTGTGGGCATCGAGGATATTGACGATATCCTGGATGACTTTGAACAGGCACTTAGCGCCGTATAGCAGTAGAGGGAAGATTCGTTTTGTATAAAGACAGTTACGATTTGCAGCTTAGCTGCGCGAGCGAGGCGGCATTGCAGGCTTATCTGGCAGGCCTCGAAATTGCCAAGGGATTCGATGCTCCCGGCATCAATGAATTGAAGGAAGCCACGACACACGACGAGGAGTTCGCCCTGGCCCATGCAGCGCTGGCGCGGCAATTCCAGATTCATGGCTTTGCGAGTGAAGCGAGGGAACATTCGGCAAGATCTGTCTCGCTGAAAACCAACGCAACAGCACGTGAAAAATCTGCAATTGATATCGCTGCTGCGTCTGCGTCGTTCAAACCGGAGGCGCTCAGAATGGCTCGCAGTCACATTGACGTTTACCCGCAGGATATTTTTGTATTGTCGTACCTTGTCGGACCGTTCGGTTTGTTGGCGTTCTCCGGTGCGCACGACTGGCGCGAGCAAAGCATGGCGCTATTGCAGGAGACGAAAGCAGCGTATCCGGCGGATGACTGGTGGCATATAACCGCGCGTTCCTATGCGGGTGCAGAAATTGGCGAGTTAAAACAGGCGCGCACCGATGGCGAACGGGCCTGGGCGCTTTGCGAGAGTGGCAACTGCGCACACTCCCTTGCTCACGTGCACTTCGAAGACGGTGCCCTGGACGAAGGTGCAGCGTTTATCAATGACTGGAAACTGGCGCACGGCGACACTTCCGACATGCGCCACCATTTGCTGTGGCACCTGGTACTTCTCGGGCGAGAGGGTGGAGGCGATGCTCAAGAGTTGATGGAAATGTACGAGCAAGAGCTCGATGCAGACATAAGCGATCCCATGCCGCTGACTACCTTCAGTGACAATGCCGCGTTGCTGTGGCGCTGCAAGTTGTCTGGTTTTGAGGTGCCGAGCAAACTTGGTGAAGACCTCGTACGTTACGCAGATAAGCATTATCCGCATTGTGGATTTGCCTTCGCCGATATTCATCGCGTGATGTCGGTGGCGTTACTGAATAATTCCGTGCAGCGGCAAGCGCTTGTTGATGAGTTGGATCGCCTGTCAAAGGAGCACGACACAGAACTGGCCAGCTGCATGCTGCAGTTTGCGAAAGGTTTTTATGCGTTCGCGGATGCCGATTACGCCGCTGCAGTAACGCTGCTGAAGCCTGTCTTGCCAGGCAGTGTATTGCTCGGCGGGAGCAATCCTCAGCGCCGCATCGTTGCAGAGACGTTCCTCGAGGCATCCAAGCGCGTCGCCTAGCAGCTTGTTGAAAACCGCGTTGCCAGACAGGACACCTAAATGCCGCGAAGCGCGAGAGCGGCGTTCGAATGACGATGTTGAAAAAGCCATGGATGGCTTTTTCAACAGCCTGCTAGGATGAGTTTGGCGCCTGGCCACCAGCAATGATGACGTGTGGCTCGCGCCAGAATGCATAGGCCAGCAGCATGGCAGCATAGACCAGCAATGTGACAATGCCGTTCACACCAATAAAATCCAGGCTCAGATATACGCCGAAGGAATAGACCGCAAATGCGACAACGGGCACTATTTTCATCGCGATTATGGGTAGCCGGAATGTTGCCTGCCGGTAAGCCTCAGGATTCCTTTCATACAGGTTGTACAGGGCCAGGACCGGGATGATGCCGAAGATAATGCCTACGGCGTTACCGAGGATCGTCACGTATTGCAGGGTCATGCCGGTGACGATAGGCAGCATGCCAACAACATAAAACAGGGTCAGCAGGATGAAAGGTGTGCCGTACCGGTTCCTTACGGCGACTGAATGTGGCAGCCAACCGTCCTGAGTGGCCATGAACAAACCTTTTGTACACCAGGCAAAAATTGAATTCAGTGTCGTCACCAACGCGATCATCACGCCACCAACAACAAAGAAGACATAGAGCCCGGGCGGGAAGATTTCTTTAGCAACAAAGGCCAGCGATTCTCCCGCAACCAGTTCCAGTGGTAACACGCCAGTGGCGATGACAGCGATGGTTATATACAAAAGAGTCACGAGCACCAGCGATGTCACCATCACCCGCGGAATGTTACGTCCCGGATCCCTGGTCTCGCCGCCGAGTTCCGAGATGAACTCGCTGCCGATCATGCTGTAGCGAAGAATGTAGGCAGCGGCTATAAACGCGCCTATGCCTTCGGGCATGACTTTCTCGACCTTTGTGTAGTTCGAAAAGTCGCCGACATGAGAAAAGCCAAAGCCGATGAACAAGACAAGCGAAACTAAAAGAACAGCCACCATTATGGATTGAAAGCGTGCGGCAGTCCGTAAGCCCAGCAAGTTGGCGCCATAGCAGAGAGTCATGACGCCTGCAGAAATGAGGCTCAGGTTCATGCCGGGCGCCAGGGCGTCGGCGTAGCTCGCAAAGCCGATGGCATAGGTTGCCAGGACCAGTTGCCCTGCGACCAGCAGGCCAAGATAGAGAAACGCCGTTTTGTGACCAAGCAAGTCGCGAACGTAGGTGTAGGTGCCGCCGGTGGAAGGAATGGCCGCACCCAGTGCTGCAATGCTCAGTGACGGAAGAAACACGATCCCGAGTGCCAGCAGAAATGCCCACGGCGTACCGTAACCGGTGATGCCGATGCCTATGCCGGTCAGGACGACAACCCCGGCGCCGACAATCTGTCCCAGCGATATGCTCAGCAGGTCCCAGAAGCCCAGCAGTTTTTTCGAGTCTTGCGTTGTTTCAATCGGCATACTTCTGATGACTCTGTCTGAGTGGTGCAATAGTATCTCACCTTGACATATTGCTCGCTGGGCGTAGAAATTTCGCCCGCTGGGCGGGCTCCTACATTACTATTTAGAATTGTAGGAGCCCGCCCAGCGGGCGAAATTTCTACGCCCAGCGAGCGATGCCCTAATGGGACAGCAAGGACCCGGAGTTTATTAATCACATGAGCGAAAATGATCGCCTTGGCCTCGAAGGAGTTTTCGTCGAAAAAGACCTGCCGTTGTTAATCCGGCGGCAGGGCATGGCCGATTGGTGTGATGGCGTTGTGCGCATTCTTGATCGTCGCGCTTTACCACACGATGAACGATATGTTGATTGCTCGAGTGTTGAAGAAGTTGCGATCTGCATCGAAGACATGGTTATTCAGGGCGCATTTTCTTTGTCTATAGCAGCAGGATACGGTCTCGCGCTCGCCGCTGTGGATTTGGCGGGGTCTGATGTCAGGTCAAGCTTGCAGGCAGCGGCCGATAGATTGAAAAGAACCCGGCCGACCGGCCTGGCACTGCACAGGATGATGGCCGCGTGCATGGTTGCAGCAGACGCCGCGCTGGATGCAGGTCAGTCGCCAGCAGATGCAATATTGGCCACCGTCGACAGGGGCGCGGCGGCACTGGCTCGTCAGGGCTATGAAACCGGACGCATCGCCTGCGAACTACTGACAGATGGCGCAACGATCCTGACCCACTGCTTTCCGGATCGGTCCTATGCTTACATGCTGGTGGAGGCGCGCCGAACCGGCAAGACGCTACGGGTAATCGCGAGTGAGACCCGGCCATATTTGCAGGGAGCACGGCTGACCTCATTGTGCGCGCTGCAGGCGGGATTCGAGGCAAGCGTGATTACAGACGGTATGGGTGGCTTCTTAATGCGCCGTGGTGAAATCGATGCATTTGTTACGGCCGCCGATCGGGTCTGTATGGACGGCACCGTATGCAACAAGGTGGGGACCTACCAATACGCGTTGGCTGCCAGGGCCAATGGGCTGCCATATTACGTGTTGCGCCAAAGCGGCCCGGATGTCGAAAGTGCGGATGAATCCAGTGTAGAGGTAGAATTTCGCGACGGCGAGGAGGTTGTCAGCATTGGCGGGAAACGCACTGCTCCTGGGGGTGTCGACGGACTGTATCCGGCGTTCGATATCACGCCAGCCGAACTCGTATCGAAAATTATTACTGATCGTGGCGCATTCGCGGCGCCGGAAATAGCGTCTTACGTCGATGCCTCGCCTTTTATCAGCGATGCGGTGGTCTAATCAAAAAGGAACTCTGAATGTCAGCATGGAATTTTATCAACAAGGATTTGCCGGACGTCAATCTGCCGGAACGAGCACAGTTTCGTGCCACGCGGTGTTTGCCCGGGGAAATTGCACCCTACGTTTTGCTGCCCGGAGATCCGGCGCGTGCTGCACGGATTGCGGAGGAATGGTTCGACGACGCTCAACTGGTCGTGGTAAATCGCGAGTTCCACTCTTATACAGGGACCTTCAAGGGGCTGCCGGTTTCGGTTATATCAACTGGCCTCGGCAGTCCAGGTGCGGCAATGGTCGTGCAGGACTTGAAACCGCTTGGCGTAAAGGCGGCGATTCGGGTCGGTACCGCCGGTTCGGTTTCGAGCGATGTTGTCCCGGGCGATCTCGTCATCGGCACAAGTGCAGTACGTGATGAAGGGACCAGTCACAAATTTATTCCGCCCAACTACCCGGCAACGGCACATTTCGGTTTGACCGGCGAACTGGCTGATGCCGCAAAGATAGCGGACGTCAAAGCGCATCTCGGTATCGTGCACACCTCGGATGTATTCAAAGGTCCGGCGCTCGCCGACGAAGTCCGGCAATATGCAGAAGCCAACGTTCTCGCTTTTGAAATGGAGGCAGCCACGGTGTTGACGCTCGGCGCGCTATTGTCTGTTCCGACGGCGTGTATTTTCAGTATTGATGGATGGGTTGCGAATGTTGCGCAAGGGGATACCGTCCCGGATGCGACTGCGCGCGACCGCGGTATCGTCAATGCGATTACCATCGCCTTGAATGCGCTAGCCAGTTTTTCGGCGCGGGAGTAAAGCATGCTGCACGAAGAGCAACGCGCTGAAGTTGCAGAGACGGCACTTGGTCTTTTGACTACGGGCCTGATCGTCAATACGTCCGGCAACGTCAGTATTCGCATGGGTGAACATGTTGTGATCACACCAAGCGGGCGGGATTACAAGTCGCTGACGCCGCGTGATATCGCCGTTGTCGACTTAAAAGGCAGGGTTGTCGATGGCGAAATGCTGCCCTCGTCGGAGACGCCATTACATCTGGCAGTCTACGAATCGAATCCTGATATTGCCGCAATCGTCCACGCTCATTCAGTTTACGCCACGGCTATTTCAACGATTCTCGATATGTTGCCGACGATTCACTATCAAATGGTTGACCTTGGTGGAGCGGTACCGGTCGCTCCATACCGGACATTCGGCACTGACGAGTTGGCCGCAGTGACATCGCAGGCGTTGCAGGGCCGCTCTGCCGCCCTAATGAAAAATCATGGATCAATAACGACGGGGGAGACGCTCGACAAAGCGCTCGGCCGTTGCGTGACGCTCGAATGGTGTTCGAAGGTGTACCTCAAAGCGTTGTCTGGCGGGACACCGAATACGTTGTCTGCCGACGAGATGGCATCAGCGCAACAACAAATGGACAGCTTCGATGCAAAACGGCGAGCGTTCAAGGCTATAAAAAGTCAGGATTAAGCGTAGATATCGCCCGCTGTGCCGGCTCCTACATTGCTAAATAGAACTGTAGGAGCCCGCCCAGCGGGCGATTGCTGACCTATAAAAAGGCGTACTTGAGACCAAAGATCAGCGCGATCACATACGCAGCGATACTGCAATCTCGCGCTCTGCCGCTGACAATCTTGATCAGCACGTAACTGATGAAGCCCAGCCCGATGCCTTCTGCAATCGAAAACGACAATGGCATGGCGATAGCCGCCACTACGGCGGGTGCGCTTTCTGTAATATCGTGCCAGTCAAGCTCGGCAAGACTGCGCGCCATCAGGCAAGCAACAAACAACAACGCGGAGGCCGTAGCAAACGCTGGCACGCTTTGCGCCAGTGGTGCGAAAAACAGGCAAGCCAGGAACAGCAGGCCGCAAACCACAGCGGTGAGACCGGTACGACCACCTGCCTCCACACCCGCTGCACTTTCAATATAACTGGTTGTTGATGATGTGCCCGCCAGTGCGCCAACCACCGTTGCACTGGAATCCGAGAGCAGCGCGCGCCTCAGCCGCGGCAGCTTGCCATCGTCACCGAGCAGGTTGGCGCGGGTAGCGACACCTACCAGCGTGCCCGCTGTATCGAAAATATCGACGATCAACATCGACAAAATTGGCGTCACCATGGAAAGCTGCAAGGCTCCGGCAATATCAAGTTGCAGAAATATCGGCGCAAGTGAAGGCGGCATTGCCACGATGCCCTGGAATTCGGTATCACCGAATGTCCAGCCCAATACAGTCGCAAACAGGATGCCGATAATTACAGCACCGGTGATTTCTTTTGCCGACAATGCTGCGATGGTGACGAAACCGAGAATGCAGGCAATCGGTTCAATACCGGAAAGATCACCCAACGCGACCAGCGTTGCCGGATGAGCAACGACAATGCCAGCATTTTTCAGTGCGATGAAGCCGAGGAACAAGCCAATTCCGGCCGCCATACCCAGTTTCAGGTTGCGCGGGATTGCATTAACCAGCCATTCGCGAACGGGCAAAACACTGAGCGCGACAAAAATCACGCCGGAAACAAATACAGCGCCGAGCGCCGTCTGCCATGAATGGCCCATACCGAGAACGACACCGAATGTAAAAAACGCGTTTTGCCCCATACCCGGCGCTTGCGCGATCGGATAATTTGCATGCAATCCCATCACGATAGAACCGAACGCAGCAGCAATACAGGTGGCAACAAAAACGGCGCCAAAATCCATGCCGGCCTGGGACAGTATCGAAGGATTCACGACGGTGATGTAGGCCATCGCAAGAAAGGTAGTCAGGCCTCCCAGGGCTTCGACGTGCACAGTCGTGTCATGTCTTTTCAGTTCGAAAAAAGAATCGATTGACTTCATGCGAGATTACTCAAGCGGGTTTTCCGCTCACGACTGCTAGGTTCGGGATGTTGTTCACTCGGTATTCTTGTTTGTTTTGCCTCAGGCAACTGATCTTCGTAAAGCGACCAGTCCGTGAGCAAGGCCTGTAGACAGTATTGCCGACAAGGAAAGCCAAATCCAGTGCCGGACGCCCGCCGTCCGGATAAGGATGTGCCTTGCTCCAGAGCAAAGTTTTTCCGGGTGGCGGTATCGTCAGTTTGCTTGCCGTATGCAAAACAAGTGCGCGCTCGATATCGACGACTCCGGTACGCACCAGCCTGTTTAACGCCGTCATTGAGCCGCTGTCCTCCATAATGGAGGTCATGAAGTTCGCGTCTTCTCCGGCGTACAGGCGCAGCCAGTCGTTCGCTCACTGGCTTCGTCAAGCTCATGCATTGCAGCTACAACGAACCTGATAGGCTCGCGCACCTCGTCGGCAAGAGTCGCGGGGTCAGGGCCAACCAAAAAATGCGAGACATAGTGCGTAACGCGTATTTTAGCAACGCATATTTGTGGTTTTCCTATCGTTATGTTCGGCGCAACCGGACCATCTTAGCGCCGCTGCCAACCTACATTGTGCCAAAATAGATCAGGCAGGCGGATACTATTCAGATCACAATATTTTCTTATTCTGTACGAGACGAGAAAATTGCGAACACAATGAATCGAAAAAATAACGAAACCTGACAACCGTTCTTTCTTTGCTCGTCCTGTACGGTGATCTTGATAATATATTTTTACCGAGCGTATCCGAAGCGGTTATCGCAGCGGCGACGATGAGCCCCGAAGTTTCGCGCCACATTATGAAAGGCGCAGATCATGGTCTTGGTTTGTATAACATTGAGCCTGCGTTAACTGAAGAAGCCGTTCAGACTACGGTCGACTTCCTAAATCAGCGACTCTGACTGCGTGACAAAAATATGTTCCAGTCTGCACCGGCTTGGATGCCGAACTGTTCAGCAAAGCTGCCCTGGTTGATTGCAAGCGATACGTCGTTAAGGCTGTTCAGGTACAGCAATGGCTCGCCGGTCGCGACGGCACCGAAGGATCTGAAGTAGGGCACCGTTTCAGCAAATATCAGTTCGTCTCCGTGCGTGATTCTTACTTCTATTTCATCCCCCGGGTTCGCGCCAAGATGCTGGAATACTTCTCTGTCAATGTTGGTCCATATGTTGCCGTATTGAATGTCGAGAATTGGGATGTTGCCGGACACCGTGTCATTTTCGAAGCTTGCTTTCTGGTATGGAATTGAAAGAATCGTTGCCGGCAATTCGCGGCCAACCTGCGCGAATGTAATAACTCCGGCCGCCAGCCGCGCCCCAGTGTAGGCATAGACGTCCCTGCCGTGGAAAGTGTAGGACTTTTCAGAGTTTTTCAGTCGGTTAACGGCTTCGTCAATTTCGCGGACAGCTGCTATGCCCATTTCTTCTGCAACAGCAGTAAGCGTGCCGTTGTCGGGTGAAACGAAGTAATGGCCAGTCCTGGTCTTGAGTACGACCGATTTTCTTTCGGTGCCAACACCAGGGTCAACCACGGACACGAATACCGTGCCGGCCGGCCAGTAGGTCGCGGCCTGCACGAGGCGCAAAGAGGCTTCCCAGATATTGAAGACCGGAATTTCATGGGTCAGGTCGTAAATGTCGATATCGGCGGAGACACCGACGGCAACTCCCTTCATCGATGCAACAGCGGCATCCTTACTACCGAAGTCGGATTGTAAAACAAGCGCATCTTGTGACCATGCGGGATTCGCCAACAAAAATAATATCGCCGATGCTGCTAGTGTTCTCATTATAGATATCCTTTTTTCAGACGTACGTTTGCGGATTCTGGTTCAAGAGCGAAGAATCGCCCGTGCCGATAGACAGATAATCATGAGGATCCAGAAAGTGTATCTATCGTCCGGCGGACTCCTACATTACTATTTAGCATTGAAGGAGCCCGCCCAGCGGGCGATGCGCAGTCGATTAACCTGTCCGTATATTGACCAATTTCCTTTCGAACCCCGCCAGGACCTTCCAGCCAATTGCACAGTGCACGTTTCTGCAGCCGGCCTCGTTAACAACGGTATACCCATCATCTGTAACGTGCAGTGGCAAGCCTGCATTTCAACAAGCTCCGGTATGCGCAGCAACATGAGCAGGGCCCAGGTATCGTCAATGTCATCGCAAATGTCCGTATCCAGGATGACCGGCATGGGCGATTGCTGACTTGCAAGAACGTGCGCACCCCTGTTGCCACTGCCGCCAGGGCCAGCGCACCGCGGGGAAAAGTTCTTCTGCTTATTGCTGCACACAAGATTCGTCCGCTCTCCGTTTTGGCTATTCACTTTCCAGTGAGGCGTAGCAGTTCGGTGTAAATCGCGGCAGGCAGACACACTGGAACAAGAGGTCGACATTGCCATTATTGTGGATGCGCTGCGATGTTTCTGCCGGTATGGCAACAACATCGCCCGGGACAACCGTATATGCCGGTTTACCGCCGACCTCCATCTGGCCATGGCCAGACAGAATGATGTACCACTCCTTGACACTGAGCCTGTGCAATTCGGTGGTCACGCCAGATTCGACCCTGGTTTGTGCGAGCGAAAAATCCCGGATGTCCGGCGAATTCACTATTTCGCGAATAAAACATCGCTCTGGCGTCCAGAATTCATTTTGCGCCGCCGAATTATCGCTTGACTCGCTCATGCTGGTTTCCGTTTGTTGCGTCTCGGGCGACAATATACAGACCAGAGCATGATGACCACACCAAGGGACCGATATGAAACCTGATTATCCACTGCAGCCGGTCGCAGATTTGTTGAGCCTGTCCGGGCACACAGCTCTCGTTACCGGGGCGAGCGGAAATATCGGCCGTAGCATAGCGATGCGGCTTGCTGAAGCTGGCGCGGATGTTGTTATCCACTACCTGCAAGATATGGACGGTGCCGCGCACACGGTTGATAACATCAAAACTGCAGGCGGCAGTGCGCTGGCGGTGCAGGCCGATCTGAGCTCTAGCCCCGCGGTCAGAAAACTTTTTGCGCAGCTGGACGATGCTGGTGGTGTTGTGGATCTGGTAGTCAACAATGCCGCCATTCAACCTGTGACGGGCCTGACAGATATTTCTGCGGACGAATGGCAGAGCGTAATGTCCGCCAATCTGGAAGGCGCGTTCCTGGTGACGCAGGCAGCCACGCGCCGCATGCGCGAAATCGGTGCCGCTGGCGCCATCGTTAACATCGCATCGATCGAAGGGTCCGATCCGGCCGCTGGCCACAGTCATTACGCAACCAGCAAGGCGGGCCTTATCATGTTCACGCGTGCCTGCGCGCTTGAGTATGGTGCCGATGACATTCGCGTCAATGTTGTTTCGCCAGGCCTGATTGACCGGCAGGGTTTGTCGGAGTCCTGGGCTGATGGCGTCGCACGATGGCAGGACAAGGCGCCGCTTGGACGCCTTGGTCATGCAGATGATGTTGCTGATGCCGTACTGTTTCTCCTGAGTCCTGCTGCCCGCTGGATCAGCGGTGCAGAATTGAAAGTTGATGGCGGCATGTCAGCCGTTCCCAGGTGGTGAAAACCTGCGAACGTAAGAATCGGAATCTCACTCAGCCGGAGTTGGAACAATCAGGACGGGACGCCCCTCCCACGGCCTTGTGCGACTGCCGTGGGAGGCGCGTCCCGCCCCGATTGTCTAAAAACAAGGTAACGAGTTAGACAGCAGCAAGTCGCAGCTGCCCTTTAATCACCCCGTTTTTCAACAACTTCTAGAAGCGGAACCGCACGCCGAGCTGAATACGATACACCGACGGCAGTGCCGCGATCTCCGGACGTGACACGATTGAACTTGCGCCGATCGCCGCATCGTATGACGCGGTGGGGGTCAGCTCGTAGGGTCCACCCGCGACCGGTATGGTCACGTTCGCCGGTGCGATGGCGGACGGTGCGCCGTAACTTTCCACACGGCCCCAGTCGCTGTTGAGCAAATTACCCACGTTTTCAATATCCATCATGAGGTCAAAGCTCATATCGCCAACGCTGATTTCCTGCATCAGGCGCAAGCTGAATACGTTCGTCCAGCTTGTCTTGCAATTGTTGCGCGTAACAACCGAACCGCGGTGATCGCTCAGGCAACCAGTAGTCTCGATGTACGCATCCAGATCGGCCAGGAATGCCGGATCACCGGAGATGAGCGGGTCGGCAGGACCCGTCGGCACGTAAAACAGCTGTGAACCCTGGATGTCGGTTTCAGCCCCGCAGTCCGCAAGTCCCAGACCGCCAAATGTGCACACGCCGTTGCTGCCGAACACATAATTGAAATGTCGGCCGGAACGTCCGGCGTACACCAGGCCTGCACTGGTAACATTCTCGCCAAAAAGTGCCTTCTGCCAGCCCAGGGTAGCGGTTATTCGATCTTCCACTTCATAGCGCGAGGGAGCGACGACGGGATTGTTCATGTCTGTGCCCGTATCGAACACGTGTGTCTCAAACGTTACGAATCGATTGTACGATCGCAACTCATCCACATCCTGGTGCGTGTAACCCACCGCCAAATCAAACATACCAGCCCTCGTGTCGAAGGCTTTTGCGAGGCTTAAGGTATAAACCGTACCACTACCCTGGCTCGTGTTCCTGGTGGTGAGATCCCAGCCGAAACCGAATCCGGGTTGGTCATAGATAGGCCGCCCGTCGGGTGCTGCGCCGATGACAGAGCGCCGCTCTTCAAATATGTCGTAAGCGTCGTTAACTTCCGACAAAATGACGTCTGCAGAAAAGAGCCATTCGTCACCCATACCGATGCCCGACAGGTCTGCAAGGTAATCAGCGCCGATGCTGTATTTCCAGGTGCTCAGGATTTCGTAATCGGGACTAATGGCATCGGTTGAACCGTTAGGATCTACGCCAATTTGTGATTGTAGGTTGTCGAACGCAGCGTTGGGGTCGGGTAAGGCGGCTACTGCAGCATCAACCGCAGCCTGGTCCCCCATAAAGGCTGTTGGCAATGCAAATGTTCTGCTAATGCCGTCGCCCGCATAGCTGTTGGAAAGAATGATTAGTGGTGATCCGCCGCCGAACAGTCCGGCACCACCGCGAACCGTCAGCCGATCACTCGGCGTCCAGTTAAAGCCGAATCGCGGCAGTGTCAGGTCTTTGCCGTCGAGGTTTTCACCGTTGCTAAAACCGCGTCGGGCAAGGAAATTCGGGTTTTCCTTGATAGGGTCATCGTTCGTAAACGTGTCAAATCTCACGCCGAAGGTAAAAGTAAGATCCTCGGTTGGTGTCCATTCGTCCTGAATGTAAAAGCTGTCAACGTCGAGCGTGAATTTGGCCTCGGCGTCAGTCGCAACACCGGTATTCGAATTACCATAGGTCGAACAGAAACCGTTAATAACTCTGTTTTGCAGATCGGCGATGGAATCGAAGCAGAAAAGACCCTTCGAAAACGGCAGAAATCGATTGCGGACCGATTTCGACTCCCGCTCCCAGCCTGCGGTCAGCACATGGTCGCCGAGGAGGTAATCAGCCTTGATGCGGAAGATATCGGACTCGTTGTCCAGTTCATTGGAGTGGCGAAAGCGATCTCCGCCAGCCAGAATTACGCCACCGCCGGGAGCGGTGACATTGAATTCATTCGTCGATGAGTCAACGCTGACGTCACGCCTTTTGACGTCTTTAAACCCGATCTTCACTTCCGTCGATAACCGATCGGTCCAGTTTGAAAAGACCTGTACGGAATACGCATTCATTTCCTGATTAATGTTGTAACGGTTCGAATTCAGTGCGGCGAGATTTGAAAAGTCGTCGAACAGCACGTCGGTTTTGGCGAACTGATAGGTGGCTGCAGCCCGGTGGTCGTCGTTAATAAACCAGTCAATCTTTAGCAGCCGCTTCTCATCTTCGTCAGTATCCGATGTAGCAAAAAGCCCGGGATCAAAACCGTACTCGGTTTGCAAAACGTTGATGACGCTGTCCACATCGGCTTGAGTTACGCCAGCAATCGCTTCGATAGGCTGCGAATTCGCCGGCACCGTGGTTTCAAACTTTTCGTAGTTGGCGAAGAAGAAAAGCTTATCTTTGATAATCGGACCGCCGAGCGTGAATCCGTAGGTGTCTTCTTTGAAATCGGAAATATCTATGCGCCGACCATCAGTTTCGTCGCCCGATAAGCTGTCATCCGTATTGTAGTAGTAAGCACTGCCATGAAATTCGTTGGTGCCCGATTTCGTTACGATGTTGATGTTACCGCCGATGAAATTGCCATAGGTAACATCCCAGGGGGCGATATTGACGGAAACTGATTCAATCGCGTCGATCGATATCGGTGTACGCGATGTCGCTGAAGCATTCTTGTTCAGCCCGAAATTGTCGTTTTGCGCAATGCCATCGATTGTCACGCTATTGGAACGGAAATTCTGACCCGCGAATGAAACTGCGGGACCTCGCGCGACGCTGTTATCGACGAGAATTTTCGGGTCTCTTGCGAGCGTGCTGGTGAAATCGCGGCCGATCGAGGGAGTAGCATCTATCGCTCTTCGGTCAAAATTCGTTCCAACGCCGACAACCAGCTCTTCTGTCATCGCCTGTGCTGTGACGATTACCTCCTCAATGACGGGCCTGACAATGAGAGCAACGAGTTCGGTCTGATCCAGATCCAGATAGATATTCTGTTGTACGTCAGCAGCAAATCTGTTGGGGTCATCCACCTCAACCTCGTAAGGCCCGCCGACGGCCAGGCCGCGCGCGGTCGCGATGCCCGATTCACTTGATACAACGGAGATTATCCGGCCGGTCGGCACGTGTGTGATGCGTATCGACACATTACTGGTAGCGGCACCGCCCTGGTCGGTGACAGATACCCTGATTGATGATGTTGTTTGCTGGGCCTGGGCTGCGCCTGCGGCCATGAGGCATGTTGCAGATATCAATACAATTACGCTAAGGCGCAGCAGCGCCCTGAAGGAACATGGCATGATCATCTCCTGAAAAACCGGGTTGGATTCGCCGCCAGGAAGTATCAGCGGCCTTCGTTGGTACCGTCCAAAAAGTATAGCAGTGGTCGTTGGTGCCGTCCCAAAAGTATAGCAGTCATCGCAAATTCTGCCAGTTTGGCGTCTTTGCTGAGCGTTATTTAGCATTTTTTTTCGTCTGGGCGGCCAATCGACCGCCCCCTTACGGTAAGATTTCCGGTCCATTTAGACAAAGCAGGGTTTAAGCACTGTGGCAACTAAACACATGAATGCAGCGCCGGGGGATTTCGCCGGCACCGTACTGATGCCCGGCGACCCGCTCCGTGCCCAGTACATCGCAGATACCTATTTTGAAAATGCCCGGCGTGTAACTGATGTACGCAACATGTGGGGCTTTACTGGCGAGTACAAAGGCATGCCCATATCGGTGATGGCGCATGGCATGGGGATTCCGTCGGTATCGATTTACTGCACGGAACTGATCACCGAATACAACGTGCAACGCGTCATCCGCGTTGGCAGCTGCGGCACGACGCATCCGAAAGTTAAACTTCGTGATGTATTGATTGCATCGGGAGCGTCAACGGATTCCAGTGTTAACAGGACTCGGTTTGGCGGTTACGATCTAGCGGCGCTTGCGAGTTTTTCGCTGGTGCAGAACGCAGTGAAAGCGGCCGAGCAAAACAAAGTCAGTTATCACGTGGGCAACATATTTTCCGCAGATCTTTTTTACACGCCGGATACAGATTTGTTCGACACCTTGGCCCGCTACGATGTGCTGGGTGTTGAGATGGAGGCGGCCGGTATTTATCCAATCGCGGCCGAGCATCGTGTCGAGGCGCTCGCGATTTGTACGGTTAGTGACGACATTCGCAGCGGCGAAGCGTTGTCGTCAGAAGAGCGCCAGACAACTTTTGATGAAATGATTTTGGTTGCGCTGGAGACGGCGCGGATGAGCGAACAGTCATGAGCCTTGCAGCGGTACCATCAACAAGACAAATGCCCGATCTTGGCCGGGTCGCGCTGGTGGACGAGGTGGGCGTGAAGGAGCGTGCTGCGCGATTCCAGACCCGCAGTATCAAAAAGGAATCGAAGATCGATGCGCTGAAGATGATCCTGAGCATGATCGACCTGACCACCCTCGAAGGGCAGGATACGCCGGGAAAAGTACAGCAGCTTTGCCAGAAGGCCATACACCTGCACGACGCGCTACCCGACTTGCCACAAGTAGCTGCGATCTGTGTTTATCCGACGATGGTCGCTGTTGCAAAAAAGGCGCTGGGAACGCACGACATCAAGGTTGCATCGGTGGCTACCGCATTTCCGAGTGGTATGGCGCCGCGGCAGATCAAGCTGGAAGAAACTCGAATTGCCGTTGAAGACGGTGCAGATGAAATTGATATGGTGATTTCGCGCGGCGCTTTCCTGCAGGGCGAATATGCTTTTGTGTTTGACGAGATTGGGGCGATCAAGGAAGCCTGCGGTGCAGCCCATTTGAAAGTCATACTCGAGACCGGCGAACTCGGCACCCTGGACAGGGTCCGCAAGGCAAGTGTCCTTGCGATGCACGCAGGTGCGGATTTCATTAAGACATCCACTGGGAAAATACAACCTGCGGCGACGTTGCCGGTAACGCTGGTAATGCTGCAGGCAATTCGTGATTTTTACTATGAAACCGGTCGCATGATTGGCATGAAACCAGCCGGTGGAATTTCGCATGCGAAACTGGCGGTGCATTATCTCGTCATGTTGCGTGAAACACTCGGTAATGCGTGGATGACGCCGGAATGGTATCGCTTTGGTGCCAGCTCGTTAGCGAATGACGTATTAATGCAATTACAGAAACAGGCGACGGGTGTTTATCAGTCACCTGACTACTTCTCAAAAGATTAGGAAGGTTGGAAAGTGAGTACAGATCAAAACAAGCTTGCGTTCGATAATGGCTGGCAATATGCACCGGCTCCGGAAAGCACCGATCATGTGAAAATCGATGCTCAGTACGAGTTGTTTATCGGCGGCGAATTTGTTGCACCGCAGGAGGGACGCTATTTCGAGTCCGTCAACCCGGCGACGGAAGAAACCTTAAGCAGCGTTGCGCTGGCGACAAACGCCGATGTCGATCTTGCTGTCAAAGCTGCGCGCAAGGCCTACAACGGCGCCTGGTCGAAGATGAAAGCCGCGGACCGCGCCAAATACATCTATCGAATTGCACGCATCCTGCAGGAACGGGCGCGGGAATTTTCTGTGATCGAGTCGCTCGACGGCGGCAAACCGATCCGCGAGTCACGTGACATTGATGTGCCACTGGCAGCCGCTCACTTCTTTTACTACGCAGGATGGGCAGACAAGCTCGAGTACGCATTTCCAGCACGCAAGCCCGGGCCCCTGGGTGTTGCCGGCCAGATTATTCCATGGAATTTCCCGTTGTTAATGGCCGCATGGAAAATCGCGCCAGCGCTGGCCTGTGGCAATACGGTTGTACTGAAACCGGCGGAAACTACACCGTTAACTGCGTTAAAGCTGGCAGAAGTTATTCGTGACGCCGGGGTGCCGCCGGGTGTTGTCAATATCGTAACTGGTGCAGGTGAGACTGGCGCCGCGATCGTTAATCACGAGGATGTCGACAAGATAGCGTTTACCGGTTCAACTGACGTCGGGCGACTGATCCAGCGCTCGATTGCCGGCAGCGGAAAAAAATACACGCTCGAACTTGGCGGCAAGGCTGCCAATATTATTTTCGCGGATGCAGCGATCGATCAGGCGGTTGAAGGAATAGTTAACGGCATATTTTTCAACCAGGGACATGTCTGCTGTGCCGGCTCACGCCTTATCGTTCAGGAGTCTGTTGCTGATGAGGTTGTGCGAAAACTGAAAGATCGTATGGAAACGCTGATCATTGGTGATCCACTGGATAAAAATACCGACATCGGTGCAATTAACTCAGCATCACAACTGGAATCGATTGAGTCGTATCTGCGACTGGGCCAGGAAGAAGGCGCTGAGATGCATCAAAGCAGCTGCGCCGTACCGGAGCGCGGCTACTGGTGCCGGCCGACAATTTTCACTGGTGTGTCGCAATCGAACCGTATTGTGCAAGAGGAAATTTTCGGTCCCGTACTCGCAATTCAGACGTTTCGCACCTTGGAGGAGGGCCTGACAAAAGCGAATAACACGCCCTATGGTTTATCAGGTGGTGTCTGGACTGACAAAGGCGCGAAAATATTCAAAATGACGCAGGGAATTCGTGCTGGAGTTATCTGGGCGAACACTTTCAACAAATTCGATCCTACATCGCCGTTTGGTGGTTATAAAGAAAGCGGTGTTGGCAGGGAAGGCGGCTTGCACGGTCTGGGCGCCTACCTGAGCCTGGAGGCATGACCATGACAGGATCAACTTCACGCGTGCCGGTCGCCAAGACCTATAAGATTTATATCGACGGCAAGTTTCCACGCACCGAATCCGGTCGTTTTTTCGCCCTTGAAGACAAGGACGGCAACGTCCTGGCGAATATCTGTCGTGGCAGTCGTAAAGATTTTCGCAATGCAGTCGTGGCGGCCAGAAAATCTTTTTCAGGGTGGTCATCGGCAAGCGCCTATCTGCGCGGGCAGATTCTGTATCGAATCGCCGAGATGCTTGAAGGCAGGAAAGAACAGTTTGTTGCAGAGCTAAATTTGCAAGGGCAATCGAAACGGCGAGCACAAAAAGAAGTCGATGCAGCTATCGATCGACTAATTTATTACGCAGGCTGGTCTGACAAGTACCAGCAGGTGTTCAGTGCCGTAAACCCGGTCAGCTCTTCACACTTCAATTTTTCGGTTCTCGAACCTACCGGAGTTGTATCCATATTGTCACCGGATGACAGTGGCTTGCTTGGACTTGTGTCGAATATTGCGCCGGTAATCGTTGGCGGCAATACCTGTGTTGTACTCGCGTCGACGAAGATGCCCTTGTGCGCGGTGAGCTTTGCTGAAGTACTGCACGCGTCAGACGTGCCAGCCGGTGTGGTCAATATACTGACTGGCTATCGAGAGGAATTGACCGGGCAGTTTGCCACGCATATGGATGTAAATGCTGTGATCGTCTGTGACGACGATGCTCAGGTAGCGAAGGATGTGCAGTATCAGGCGGCAGATAACATCAAGCGAGTCATTGAGCGACCGGACACTGACTGGTCTAAAGAAGCAGCGCAAAATCCCTACATGATCAAGGATACCCAGGAAACCAAGACCACGTGGCATCCGATCGGTAGTTAGCATGCCTGCATTCTCGAAGACGTATGACTTCAAATTTCCAGTCGAAGTGGTCTACGCAACCTGGATATCCGAGAAAACTGTAATTCCGCCGACCGCAAAGTTGGTAATCGAGCCGCGACCGGGCGGTGCCTACCGTCTGATGATGCCCAACGATGCCGTCATGAATGGCATGTTCAGCGAAGTATTGCCAAACCGCCGGCTCAATTATTCATGGCAATGGGAGGGCAGTGACGAGATAACCGAGGTTGAGGTTGTTTTTGAATCGCAGCTCGACGGCAGCGCGGTGCAACTGACTCACAGCGGATTTCTATCTTCAACATCTCTGGAAAACCACTCCACGGGTTGGGATAGTTACATCGATGGTTTCAGCGCCTGTCTGCGCGAAAGTCAGCTTTCCTAGCCGACTTTTAGCCTGCGTAACTATCCAGTAGTCCACTCTCGATACGCCCGCCGACTTGCTGGATAACTTTTGTCGCACAGAAAGTGCCGAGTTTCGCGCATTCCTGTAACGATTTGTCGGAAGTCAGACCAAATAAGAATCCTGCCGTGTAGGCGTCGCCGGCACCGGTAGTATCGACGATAGTCTCAACGGGTGTGGCCGGCTGAATGACCGTTTCACCCTTATGCATAATTACTGAGCCTTTCTCGGATCGGGTCATCGCAAACAGGTTGTCGTAATCGGCGATTTTTCTGGTCGTATCTTCGAATGTTTTGGTTTCCAGTAGTGCGTTAACCTCGTCTTCGTCCGCAACTACAATGTCTACACCATTTCGAACAGCATCGTGAAATGCGTCACGATGACGTTCCACGCAAAATGAGTCGGAAAGTGACAATGCGACGGAACTGCCATTGGCCTTTGCGATTTTAATCGCAGCTGCGGCGAGTGCGGGGCCCTCAGCGATATCCCACACGTATCCTTCCAGAAGGATGACGCGGGGCTTGCGCACAGTGGATTCAGTGACGTCAGCTACACCCAGTTCAGTGCAAGCACCAAGATACGTCTGCATTGTGCGTTGCCCATCGGGGCTTATCAGCACATGGCAACGTGCGGTCGGAGCACCGTCGGTGGCCGGCTGGAGTCGAACATTGACGCCGAGTGAGCGCATGTCATGCACGAAGATCTCGCCGAGCTGATCTGCCTTTACGCGACCGATATAAGCAGCAGATCCGCCTAAATTGGCAAATCCGGCAACGGTATTTGCCACTGAGCCGCCAGACATTTCGGTGGCCGGACCCATCATGGCGTAGATCTCATGGGCGCGATTTTCATCAATCAATGTCATCGAGCCAGGCGGCGCGCCTATTTGGTCGAGGAAGTCGTCATCAATGTGCGCGAGTACATCGACAATAGCATTGCTGATGCCCAGCAGCCTGGTTGAGTCAGTCATCTATATTCGGTCCTGGAAAGAAACGCGGCATAGCGTACACCAAAATCGCGCAGATACTTTTCATTATTATTGCCTGGAGCGTGATTCCTCTCGCGAAAGTCAGTAAACCTGTCACGATTGTGGCGCTATGTCGGAGGTGGCGGTATGGTTTACACCACCATTGAGAACTTAGCCCCGATGTTGTTATGAGACGCGCCGCAAACCTTCTGATTCCGATTACGCTGATTACGATGTACTACGTATTCTGGGGTGGCGTCATGACGTTAATGCTTATCAAACTTCCGGTCGTACGTGATTTTTTTCCGGTCGGCGGCCTTGGTGATCTTGCCAGAAACCCGGCCGATGATCTCGAGATAATATATTCCGAAGTTCAAGAGGCAATACTCGCACCGCATGGTCCTTTTCGACTCGCGTTCGCAAGCATAGGTGCTGCGATTCTGATTGTCCCGGTGTCGTGGGTTTATTTCATAACCAGCCGGACCAAGGATGTGGATCCGTCATTTGTACAAACGATCATCGTTATGCCGATCGTTGTTACCGGCATAGCCACTATTGTTCTCAATAGCCTGCCGCTGGCGTTTGCACTGGCGGGAATCGTTGCTGCAGTCCGGTTTCGATTTACGCTGGATCAGCCATCCCATGCAATGTACATTTTCGTATCCATCAGCATTGGTCTTGGCTCGGGCATCGGCGCACTTGGTGTCGCGATGGTCATTTCTATGGCATTCGTCTATGCCACCCTGATCATCTGGAAGTTGCAGTACGGCAAGGTATTGTCTGGTCCGTTCTTCTCAATGATGACCCGGCGCGACCGCACCGAGGACGATTATTAGCAGCCTGTTTCGCAGGGCTGATAATGCGGCTATCGCCCGCGCTGTCAAAGCCGCACTCCTGACATTCTTCCTGGTCGCCTGCGGTCCGCAAGTGGCAGATACGTCAGCGAGCCAGACAATAGCGGATGACTCTTTCCGGCAATGGAAGTTGCCGCGGAAACTACGTGAAGTGTCCGGTCTTGCGCTGACCCGCGATAACAGGTTGCTTGCGATCACCGACGAAGAGGCGGTTGTCTACGAAATTGACTACGAGAGCGGGCGGATGGTCAAGGCCTTCGCGTTTGGTGACCCCGTAGTACGCGGAGATTTTGAAGGGATTGCGGTGCTGCACGACAAAGTGTGGCTCATGACCAGTCATGGTCGCCTGTTTAGCGCTCCCGAAGGCGCTAACGGTGAACGCGTGCAATTCCAGCAATTTGATACCGGCCTTGGTAAATACTGCGAGCTTGAAGGCCTCGCGCAGGATCGGGACAATGGTTTGCTGGTGCTTGCTTGCAAAGAGACTCGATCAAAGAATGACGAATTGAGGATATTCGAACTATCGGTCACGGCAGGTGGCATTAGCCAGGTTCGTGACATTAAGGTGCCCCAGGCAGCGATTGCCGAGGCAATCGAGAGCAAACATGTTAATCCGTCCGGCATAGCGATCGCACCGGATTCGGGTCAGCTTACGATGGTCGCAGCGAGGCAGCGCGCCATCATGCAGCTTTCCCGCGATGGCGAACTGATAGACGCTATAATCCTGCCAAAGAAAAAGCGGCACCGGCAGGCTGAAGGCGTGGAAATCACAGCTGATGGCCGGCTACTGATCGCAGATGAGGGGGGCGATGGCAAGGCAAGACTTGCTATCTACCGGTTGGCACCATCCGGAATAATAAAAACTGAGTAACGGTATGGGAATCAGTGACAATTCAGAACGTGTGTTGTTGTTCGTGCATGGGAGGGATTTCAAGCCTCGTGTTGAGGATTTTAGTGATCTCTGTATCTCGGCGCTGACAGCAGGCATCGAACGCGATTGTCCGGAACTGATCGATCAGTTCAATACACTTGATAAGCGGCTTGGATATTACGGTGATCTTAGCAATGAGTTCCTAACCAGCAAGGGTCTTCGTTATGACGAGGCGCTGGACATCGGTGACAGGCGCAATGCGCTCATAAAGTTTCGCGCGCTCGAAAAGAAAAAGGACTTTAATGTCAGTCGCTATGACCGACTGCCTGGAAAGACTGCCGTTAACGAATTTCTTGCCGATGTTGCAGCTCCCCTGCTGGGCAAACTTGGTTTTTCGTCGATGATCATGCGCAAGGTAGGCATCGATCTGAGTGAATACTGGAACCCCGGGAGCGACTTCGCCAAAAAAATACGTGAACGCGTAAGATCGTCGATTTGCGAAGCACTGGATAGTGGATGTCACATTATGCTGATGACTCATGGCACGGGCTGCATTGTTGCTTATGACGTACTTTGGCAGCTTTCACATGATGTTAAATATGCTGAAAAATATCGGGATAAAAAAATCGATGTCTGGCTGACGCTTGGTGCACCGCTCGGTGATTCGATGGTGCGCAGGCGGCTGCTCGGGGCAGGAAAAAAAGGCGTAGAGCGGTATCCGTCTGTCGTCGTATCGTGGCATAACCTGTCAGCCGAGGATGACTACGTCAGTCATGACAATACGCTGGCCGATGATTTCAAACCCATGCTCAGACAGAAGCAGGTGAGTTTTATACGGGATTATCGCATTTACAATCTAACCGTCCGTTACGGCAAGTCGAATCCACACAGCTCGATCGGCTACCTGGCCCATCCGCGCGCGGCGCAGATCGTCTCGGAGTGGTTGCAGCAAGATCAGATCAGGCCCCTGCCTAAGAGCATTTTTTAGCAATATACCGCTCAACACTTCGTGGCGTGGATATACGCTCAAAAAATACGTTCAGGTACCTGATAACGTCCTGCTCATGGTTGTCCTCGAGGCCGTCCAGGTTTTTGACGAGAGTACGAATCTCTCCTTCGTGCTCGCGAATATAAGCAGCCGTGCCGTCCAGGTTTTCATTGTTACTACAGCGGCCGCGGTAATAGTGAACACGCACACTGTTAATTTTGAGTTTCGGGTTCGGTTCCGCATACGGCGCATTTACCATTCCGGCGAAATCAAAATCATAAGGAATTGGCGTGTAGGATCCCTCGTCGTTGGCAAATAATTCGATGTTATGGCAGCAGTTGTCGTTCAAGGCGCCTCTGATCAACGAAAAATCTGTGTTGCCAATCATATATTGGAATACGGCCACAAGGCTCGCTTGCTGCCGATCCAAATCCTCGTAATCTATCTTGGGGGTTTTCGCCGGCGACAGGTGCACGCGATCGCCCACATCATTCTCATCCTCAACAACGAAACCGAAACGGGTTATCGATTCGCCGTCATCATCACTATCTACGTAGGTCACGCGCAGCAGTCGTGTGCGAAAGCTCTTGTCGGTCAAAATCTGCAAGCTTCGATAAGCAAGGTATTCTTTCAACACCAATTGCTCGTAACGATCACTGTTGGTCTTGCAGTGGGTAATGAGCTTCAACTTATCCTGTCCGGCAAATACCGTTTCGGCAACTTGTTTCTTGCGGAAATTCAGTCTGATTGGCGCGAACGAACAGGTTTTTCTCTGTCGCCGGTATTCGCCGCGGGTTCGAAGCTTCAGGTCAAGTGTATGCGCGACACCGAGAGCGTCTGTGTAGCTCAGCTTACCGTCAAGATATTCTTCATCGGACCGTTCCTGCATCAGTTGCGTAAGCGGTGCTTCGATACGAATATTGAGCACGGAATGGCTGGAAAATAGAGGACTGGCGTCAGCTTGCGAAGCTACGAAAGGTGGCAATAAAAGGAACATCGTAAGCACAATGCGGGTCCAAACATGTAGTTGTGGGGTTTTCAATACGAACCCTTCCTTAGCTACGGTGGTGATGCCGTTAATGCACTTTAGCATGCGATTTTTTATCGCCGCTCAATTACACTTGTAGACTGTTGTATAAGCCATCCATGGCTTTTTCAACAGACTGCTAATTATGATCGGTGAAAAGGCCGCGGAGGCCGGAATGAAAACAATTTGCTATGTCATCTCAGTGCTAACCCAGGTCTTGCGGGTACGCCTGCAGGTATGGCTGCTGGCCATCCTGATCGTTCCGACAGCTGCTATTGCACAGCAAAATGTATGGACCGATGTTGCGCGCGTTGTCGCCATGAGCGATCCGCATGGAGCATATGATGCGATGGTCAGTACGTTGCAAAACGCTGCTGTCATCGATGCAGAAGAGAACTGGTCCGGCGGTGCTACGCATCTTGTCATAACCGGTGATCTGCTTGATCGCGGTGCAGAATCCCGCAAAGTGATGGATCTCGTTATGCTGCTGGAGTCGCAGGCAGCGCAGAGCGGTGGAATGGTGCATCTGACGCTTGGTAATCACGAGGTTATGAATCTGGTCGGCGATCTTCGCTATGTCGCTCGCGGAGAGTACGCCGCTTTTGCAGAAGATGAGTCGGCTGAAGAACGCGAACGCTGGTTCAGGATATTCAGGGCCGATCGCCTCAGCGAGGCTAAGATGCTGCAGAAAAAGCCAGATGAACAGCAACTGCGGCAGGCGTTCGATGAGAACCGACCAGCGGGTTTTTTCGCTCATCGCGAGGCGTTTAGCGGCGAAGGGAAGTACGGGCAATGGTTAATGCAAAAGCCGCTAATGGTGGTCATTAACGAAACCGCCTATGTTCATGGTGGGCTGTCGCCACTCGTTGCCGAACTTGGCCTGGTAGAACTGAACAAAGCACTCAAACTGCAGGTTACGGTTTATGTTCAGCAACTGGACGTACTCCGCAAGGCTGGTCTCCTCGATCCCGCGATAAATTTTTACAAGCACGCAAAAGCTGCGGAGATTGTCTTGGCCGACGCAACATTGCCGGCTGAAATTCAGGCAGCACTGAAAACTGTCATTGAGCTCAATGGCGGTAGCATTCATGGCAGTGACAGCCCTTTGTGGTATCGCGGCACTGTTGGCTGCAGCACCCTGATCGAGGGTGATATCGTGAGTGCCGCATTGAGCGCGGTTGGTGCGAACCGGATCGTCATCGGGCACACGCCGACCGTCACCCGCCAGGTACTGCAGCGTCATGGCGGTCGCGTCATCGAAATCGATACTGGCATGCTGACCTCAGCCTATCGTGGTATCGGCAGTGCATTGATTATTGAAGGCGACAAGGTTGCCGTAGTGAACGAAACCAGTGCTGAGCCGAAACCGCCCGTACAGCACCCACGCCGGGTTGGTGCGCGGGCTGATTCCGTGAGTGCCGATGATATTGCCGAGATTTTGCAAGGCGGTGAGATTCTATCGTCAAAGAAGGACAAGGCAGGCCGAACGATCTTGAATTTGCAGGGCAATGACACGACCATTTCAGCCGTATTCAGGAAAAGTTCTCGCCGCGGCGACTTCATGCCGGAGCTTGCTGCCTACCGGCTCGACCAGTTGCTGCAAATGGAAATGGTACCTGTGACGGTCGCCCGGGAAGTTGATGGGAAGAATGGCACGTTACAGTTCCTGCCGGCGAAGACTGTCGACGAGACAGAACGCGCTGCCAGCGGCAGCGGGTCGTCGGCATGGTGTTCGTTGTCAAAACAATGGAACACGATGTATATCTACGATGCGCTGGTCTATAACCTGGGGCGCGGCCCTGTCAGCATGACCTACAACCGTGAAAACTGGCAACTCATGCTAGTGGGGCACGAGAGTGGTTTCGAAAAGAAGCGTGGCCGACCTCAGCATCTCAAAGCAGTGCCGCTAGACATTGGCAACTCGTGGGTTGAAGCGTTGTCAGCCTTGACTGATGAGCAACTTAACGAACACCTCGCTGATGTGCTTGATGAGCGTCGCCTCTCGGCGCTAGCTAATCGACGCGATGCATTGATTGCAGAAGCCAAACAATAACGACTGCTTTATTGTTCCTGGCGTATTGCGTCGATCAATAGATACACCTCAGACTTCGTTGTTTTTCGCCGCCGCAGCGATGTGTTCAGCGGCACGGAAAGCCAGCGCCATGATAGTCATGGTCGGCTGACCACGTCCGGACGTGACAAAACTCGAGCCATCACAAAGGAACAGGTTTGGAACATCGTGGGTGCGGTGAAATTCGTCGACAACGGAGGTCTGTGAATCGTCGCCCATGCGACAGGTACCAAGAAGGTGCGCGCCAGTGTTCTGGTACCCGATGTGGTCCCGCCAGGTTTTTTCGGCTCCCGCGGCGTCCAATAATTCCATAGCACGATCCTGAAGGAATTTTGCCATCTTGATATCGTCGTCGTGATCTTTGTACGTAACTCGCAAAGAGGGCCTTCCCCAGCGGTCCGTGTGGGTTGGATCGATCGATATGTTGTTACGATCGAGCGCGAGTGAGGTCGTGCTGCCTAGAATAGCCATGTGGCGGGTAAAGTCGTGCGCAAGATTTTTCTTATATTCAGCGCCCCACGTTGGTTCATCAGGTGAGCCCCCGTAAGCGGCAAAATGGATTGGTGTTGCAGCGAACAACGGTCGGGCGTCAATACCACCGCCACCATAAAATCCTCGTTTCGGATCGGATTCGTAAAAGTCATGAATGATTCGTGTGACCTGCACGCCCTTAAAATCATTCAGTTGATGTTCAAACAACGCATTCGCAATCGAATGACCGTTGTACATCAGGTTTCTGCCGACGAAGCCGCTTGAATTGGCCAGGCCATCGGGATGCGCATCGCTGGCAGAATTCAGAAGCAGACGGGAAGTCTCGGCGCCATTGGCAGAAACAATGACGGCACGCGCTTTTTGCGAGCGTTCATTACCGTCAGGATCATAGTAAAGCACTTCATCCGCCCTACCTTCGGCGTTAGTTTCAATGCGGAACACCGCACATTCGGCCCGAATTTCACAATTACCACTGGCCTCAGCCAGTGGAATCATCGCAGCAAGTGTCGACGACTTTGCATTCGCTTCGCACCCATAGCCCATGCAGAAACCACAATTGACACAGGCAGGCCGGTTGTTAAGTGGCTTTGAAAGAATGGCCAGCGGTGCCGGCTGCGCATTCATGCCCAGCTTCTTAGCGCCACGCTCAAGCAGTACGCCCGAGGATTTGACGGGCATGGGTGGCATAGGAAATGGTTTCGACCTGAATGCATCATTTGGTCCTGGCGCGCCAGAAACACCGATTTCCCAATCGACTTTGGTGTAATACGGTTCCAACTCGGCATAACTGATTGGCCAGTCGGCGAAATTCGTACCGCTGATAGGCCCAAGCAGGCTGCGTTCCATGAAATCACTTTCGCGGAAACGCCAGAAATTGGCCGTGAAGTGCACGCTACTGCCGCCGACTGTTTGCGCATACTCCGCCGGTTGCGGTTGACCTAAGGTAGCGTCTTTGCTCTCGTCATCGCGAAAAGTTTGCTGGTGTGCGTCGCTTGTGCCGCCCAGTAGCTCGCCAAGGTTGTTTACTGAAAATTCGTCGTGAGTAAAATCTTTAGCAGTACGGTATGGGCCTTGTTCCAACACCACGACTTTGAATCCGTTCGTAGAAAGTTCTTTGGCCAAAATGCCACCAGCAGAACCCGAACCCACGATGACGAAGTCAACCGGCTCATCGATGCGAAACGTTACCTTATCCTCATTCGCCATTTTTTTGTTCCTCCATGTACTCGGCGTCGTAATGACCAAAAGGTGGTGCCCAGGGATGTGGCTGACCGTCCATGCCGACGAGTTTCCAGCCAATGTCGTCGCGATTGCCGCCCCAGGTTGCCATGCCAAATACGCCAGCGATCGTGAGGAAGCGGGTGCCGCGGAAAAATGGCGTTTCTTCCACGGACTTCAGGTATTCGTCCTGGTCTGCCTCGTCAAGATCAGAAAACAGCTCCGAGCCAGGATAGGCGGCAGCAACGCCGGACTGAAATTCCGCCATTTGTGCGCGCTTGGTATCACTCGTGGCCGCCAGGAATGTGCCGAATGCTTTGTCGAAGAAATACACTGCGCCAGCCTCGGTGGCGCCGGGAGTATCCGTCGTCGGCAGAATTCGTGCCGCAATGGCGATAAGTTCCCGTGCCTCTGCAGTGCTGATATTTTCGAAAGCTGCTGCTTGATCCCTTGCTGAACAGGCAGACTGCGATACCGCGAAAAACGTCGGTAACCCGGCTCTCATCAGGGTGCTGCCGGCAAGTGATCCGGACGCCTGCAAAAACGTTCGCCGTGTCAGGTCTTCGCTGATCATGAAACTCCCCCTACCAAGAATTCAGTCATCATTTTTTTCGACGCGCCAAAATAGCACAGTGTCACATCGATGGCTTTGACGATTACGATGAAATTCAACCTGCACAATTTGCTGCTGAGCTGAAGGTAATTGACTGGTTTGCTGATATCATCGATTTATGGCGCGACTATCGACACACGTACTGGACACGGCCAACGGCAAACCCGGGGCTGGCATTAAGATCCGATTATTCTCGATGGAAAACGGGCGGCACCTGGTTGCATCAGGGGTGACCAACGATGACGGTCGAACCGACGATCCATTGCTGGACGACGAAACGTTTCTTGCCGGCCAGTATGAACTTGAATTCTCCATCGGTGACTATTTCAAGGATTCAGCCTTGCCGGTTGCCGACCCTCCGTTTCTTGATGACGTCGTAATTCGCGTGTCGCTTGCCAGCGATGGCAACTATCACGTGCCATTATTGGTGTCGCCATGGAGTTACTCGACTTACCGCGGTAGCTAATATGAGCGCCAGCAGTACGCCAGAGCAGAAATCGCGGCAGACAATTCAATTCGTACACGATGGCGTTATCGTCCGCATTGACGGTGCCGACCCAAACCGAACCGTGCTGCAGTATCTCCGGGAAGACCTGAAAAAAACGGGTACCAAGGAAGGCTGTGCCGAGGGCGATTGCGGTGCATGTACCGTCGTTGTTGCCGAGATTGACGCTGCCGGCAAACGCCTGCAGGCACGCGCGATCAATTCCTGCATTCAGTTCCTGCCGACGCTGGATGGCAAAGAACTAATAACGGTTGAGAGTCTTTCGGCTGATCACAACACACTGCATCCGCTACAAAAAACCCTGGTGGATTGCCATGCATCGCAATGTGGCTTCTGTACGCCGGGGTTCGTTATGTCTCTGTTCGCTCTGTACAAGAGCAACGCATCGCCAACGCGCCGCGAAATTGATGACGCGCTGGCCGGAAACCTGTGTCGCTGCACCGGCTACAGCCCAATCGTTACTGCTGCGGAAAAAATGTATACCGAACCGGCGGATGGCGAGCATCAGGATTGGGCGCATGAGCAGTACCGGGCAGGCGGAGCTATCGGGGATGACGAAGCACGACGTATTGAAGTTTTGCGATCGCTGCAAACCGGCGGGTTGTTGGCGATAGCGCATGACAACAGGAAATTTTTTGCGCCGAGAAACGTTAGTGAACTTGCCCAACTGACGGAACAATACCCGGCGGCGACCATTCTCGCTGGTGGCACTGATGTCGGGCTCTGGGTCACGAAGCAGCACAAGGAGCTGCACGAGCTTATATACACCGGCAATGTGGCGGAGCTGCAAACGGTATCTGTCTCCGCTACCCACATCGAAATTGGTGCGGCGGTTTCGATGACGGACGCGATGCAGGCAATAGTTGCCCGGTATCCTGCGCTCGAAGAACTTTTCTTGCGTTTCGCGTCACCCCCTATACGTAACGCAGCAACGCTCGGCGGCAATATCGCAAATGGTTCTCCCATTGGTGATTCGATGCCCGTACTGCTGGTGCTGGATGCGAGCCTGCTATTGCGCAAGGGAGCGAGTGTGCGACCAGTGCCGCTCAGCAATTTCTATATCGATTATCAGCATACTGCTTTGCGTCCGGGTGAATTCATCGAGCAGATTCTGTTGCCATTGCCGGCCGCCGGTGAGTTCGTGGCCTCTTACAAAGTGTCCAAACGATTTGATCAGGATATTTCTGCGGTTTGCGGTGCATACCGTCTTATCAAGAACGGTGATCGCGTCGGCGACATCAAGATTGCATATGGCGGAATGGCTGCAATACCAAAGCGCGCAGACAATTGCGAACAGGCATTGCTTGGCAAGGATTGGTCAGAAGCATTCATCACGGAGGCAATTTTGGCACTCGAAAATGATTTCAGGCCGATTTCGGACATGCGCGCGAGTGCATCGTACCGACAAAACATCTGCGGAAATTTGTTGCGGCGTTTCTATCTGCAAACTACCGGCGAAAAAGAAACGGGAGTGTACGCATATGGGCGCTGACCCGGCGAACGGGCAACAGGAAAATGCCGTCGTCGGTGCGATTGGTACGTCGATTCCGCACGACAGTAGTGAATTGCATGTGCTGGGCAGCGCAATTTATACGGATGACATTGTCGAGCCGCAGGGTCTGCTGCATGTGGCCGTTGGATTGAGTTGCCGGCCACACGCGAACATAGCCAACATCGATCTTGCCGCGGTGCTGGCAGCACCTGGTGTCGTAGCGGTGATGACCGCCGATGACATACCTGGCGAAAATAATTTTGGTTCGGTTCTTGCCGATGACCCGATTCTCGCGCCCGGACTGGTCGAATATGTTGGCCAGGCGGTCTTCTCGGTCGCAGCAGTTACTGTGGACCAGGCACGCAAGGCCACGCGACTGGCGAACATCGAGTACGAGGAACTGGATGCGATACTCGAGCCACGCCAGGCTATCGAAAAGAAATCCTTCGTGCTGCCAAGTGAGACGCTGGAACGCGGCGATTGTCGCAAAGCGATTGTCGCTGCCGAGCACAGCCTGAAGGGTAACGTCAGGCTGGGCGGGCAGGACCATTTTTATCTCGAAGGCCAGATCGCCATGGCGGAACCTGCAGAGGATGGTGACCTGGTGGTTTACTGCTCCACGCAGCACCCGGGTGAGGTTCAGCACAAGATCGCCGCTGCAATCGGCAAACAATCAAAAGATGTTGTCGTTGAGTGCCGTCGCATGGGTGGCGCATTCGGTGGTAAAGAAAGTCAGCCGGCATTAATCGCGTGCATTGCCGGGTTGATGGCACAAAAAACCGGACAAGCCTGCAAGCTACGTCTTGACCGCGATGTTGACATGGTCATGACGGGTAAAAGGCATGATTTTATTATCGGCTACGAAGTGGGATTCAACGGCGACGGTAGAATCGAAGGTGTTGATTTCATGTTCGCCTCACGCTGCGGTATGTCGGCCGATCTTTCAGGTGCAATTAATGATCGCACCATGTTTCATTGCGACAATGCGTATTTTCTTGAAAACGTCAGAATCACTTCTCATCGGTGCAAGACAAATACGGTTTCCAATACAGCATTTCGCGGCTTTGGCGGACCGCAGGGCATGTTTGCGATTGAAAATGTCATCGACGACATCGCTCGATATCTAAACAAGGATGTGCTGGAGGTCCGTAAGTGTAATTTCTACGGTAAAGAAGAGCGGAATGTCACGCACTACCAGCAGAAAATCAAAGACAACGTTATCGCCGAAATCGTCGATGACCTGGTCGTTACATCGGACTACCAGCAGCGTGTTACAGAGATCCGGGAGTTCAATAGTGAGAACACTGTACTAAAGCGTGGTATTGCACTGACACCGGTAAAATTCGGTATTTCATTTACAGCAACACATCTGAATCAGGCTGGCGCGCTGTTGCATGTATATACCGATGGCACCGTGCACCTGAATCATGGCGGAACGGAAATGGGCCAGGGCCTTTTCACCAAGGTGGCGCAGGTTGTTGCACAAGAACTGCAAATTGACATCGACCGCATAAAAATCACGGCGTCGGACACGAGCAAGGTACCGAATGCGTCGGCAACAGCTGCATCAGCCGGGTCAGACCTTAACGGCAAGGCAGCACAAGTTGCGGCGCGAAAAATCAAGAAACGACTCATCCGTTTCGCGGCGAAACATTTTTCCGTGTCGAAAAAGGATGTGCGTTTCAGTAATAACGAAATACATATTGCTGCTGAAGAAGGTGGAAAATGCATTCCGTTTGCGGAACTGGCACACCTCGCGTGGCTGGCACGCATATCCCTTTCTGCGACCGGGTTTTATCGCACACCAAAAATCAATTACGACCGTTCAACTTTCAGCGGCCGGCCGTTTTACTATTTCGCTTACGGCGCTGCTGTATCAGAGGTTATCGTTGATACGCTGACGGGTGAAAATCGCCTGCTGCGCGTCGATATCCTGCATGACTGTGGCAAGTCGTTGAATCCCGCGATTGATATGGGCCAGATAGAAGGCGGCTTTATCCAGGGTGCTGGCTGGCTGACCTCGGAGGAACTATTCTGGAGCAAAGATGGTGCATTGCAGACCCATGCACCCTCCACTTACAAGATTCCGGCTTGTTCCGACAGGCCGATCGACTTTCGTGTTCGCATGCTTGAATCGACTGCAAACGGCGCGAAGACGATCTATCGTTCCAAGGCGGTCGGTGAGCCGCCGTTGATGTTGGCTTTATCAGTATTCTACGCGATTCGTGACGCAGTTGCGGGTGTGGGTAAGCAGCGCAAAATTCCGCGGTTACAAGCGCCAGCGACACCGGAGTCGATACTGAATGCAGTTATGGAGCAACAGGCCGGGTAATGAATAACTGGATCGATAAATTGAACGAACTCGCAGAGCGCAATGAGGACTGCGTGTTGCTCACCGTTGCTCGTGTTCGTGGCTCGGCGCCGCGCGAAGTCGGTGCGAAGATGATTGTTACGGCGAAGGAGACTATCGGCACTATTGGTGGCGGGCAACTGGAATACCAATGCGCGAAAGCTGCGTTCGAGAAAATTCGATTGGGTGTAGTGTTAGATGAGACACGCTTCGTTCGCCGATATCCGCTGGGCGCCAATTGCGGCCAATGCTGTGGCGGTGTGGTTGATGTAATGTATGAATACCTGTCCGGGACGTCAGTCGGGTTCCTGAACGAATTGCAAGACAAGCGTAACCAGAAACAACCAGTCATTGTCGCGACGGGCCTCACTGCAGGCAGAAGTAAGTATCTGGTCACGGCAGGAGATTGTATGAGCTTCGACGAAGATTGTATTTGTCCGGCGGAGACATTGACGGCTGCCAGGGAATTTCTGGCAGCAGGTGGCTCGGCCCGGCAAGACGAGAATTTTCTGTTTGAACCGGTCCGGCCAGGCAATTTTCACATCGCATTGTTTGGCGCGGGGCATGTTGGCGCGGCAACCGTTGATGTTCTGTCTCGTCTCGACTGTTCAATTCGTTGGATAGACAACCGAAACAGCGTATTTCCGGGAGATTTGCCGCGCAATGTGACCGTTATCGAGGCGGATGAACCAGCCCGTGAAGTAGCCGCTATGCCAGCTGGCGCATTTTTCCTGATCATGACGCACTCGCACCCGCTGGATCAGGAAATTTGTGCGCAGGTATTACAGCGCAGTGATTTCGCTTATTGTGGGCTGATCGGTTCGCACTCCAAGCGCAGGCGTTTCGAGCGACAGCTGCAAAAGCTTGGATTGTCGGAGAGTTCGTTGCAGCGACTCACATGCCCGATCGGTGTGCCGGGAATACAAGGCAAGCAACCGGTCGAAATTGCTCTGGCAGTCGCTGCACAATTGTTGCAGGCGAAGGATGCGGCACAAGACCTGGATCGCAATAATAGAAACTTGGCGCAAAATGTTCACGTCATATAAAAAATAACAACGAAGTCTGTTTATGGAAGCATATCTGGTTGACTGGCTGAACCTCCTGGGACGGTGGCTGCATTTCATTACCGGCATCGCATGGATCGGTTCGTCATTCTATTTTGTCTGGCTCGACAATCATCTTGAGGTGCCACGGGAATCCGCTGATGTTGAAAAAGGTGTTGGCGGCGAGATCTGGTCAGTGCACGGCGGTGGTTTTTATCATGCGCAGAAATACCGTGTAGCGCCGCAGTTATTACCGTCGACGTTGCATTGGTTCAAGTGGGAAGCGTACACGACCTGGATGTCCGGTATGTTCCTGCTGGCACTGGTGTACTGGTACGGTGCCGAGGTCTACCTGATCGATCAGTCGGTCGCCGAACTGACGCCAGTTGTCGCGATTGGTATCGCAGTCCTGGTACTTGCCGGCGGCTGGTTCGTCTATGACCTGTTGTGTAAGTCAGCACTCGGTCGCAACGAAAAAACGCTGGGTACACTGCTGTTTGCTTTGATCGCCTTACTCGCCTGGGGGCTGTGCCAGATTTACAGCGGTCGCGGTGCTTACATCCATTTCGGCGCGGTGCTTGGCACCATCATGGTAGCGAACGTCTTTTTTGTGATCATTCCCGGACAGCGGCGCATGGTCGACGCGGCCGGCCGTGGCGAGGCGCCGGACCCGGCGGATGGCATACGTGCCAAACAGCGTTCGGTACACAACACCTATTTCACTTTGCCGGTGCTGTTTGTCATGACCAGTAACCACTATGCGATGACTTACAGCCATGAATACAACTGGCTGATCCTGATCGCGATCTCGCTGGCCGGAGCGCTCATACGACTCTATTTCGTTGCGCGGCATAAAGGCAGCGCTTCGCCGCTGCCGTTAATAATGGCAACACTGCTACTGATGGCGGTGGCGGCAGTGATCGCGCCACGCCCGACTGCTGCCAGCGCGGGAATGCAGCCGGTTTCGCTGGATATGATCAGGCCGGTGGTTCAGAGTCGCTGTACGCCCTGTCATTCCGCCGCTCCGACACATATTGCATTTCTGGCCGCACCTGCCGGCGTTGTGCTGGACACCGATTTGCAGATCGTTGCCGAGGCGAGGCGAATACATCAGCAAACGGTGGATCTCGAGGCGATGCCAATAGGAAATCTGACAGCAATGACTGACGACGAAAGGGCGCTGATCGACGCCTGGTACCGGACTACACAAGATGAGTGAACAGAATTATCCGCGAGACCTCGTCGGCTATGGCGCGAATCCGCCACAGGTAAAATGGCCAGGCGGCGCCCGTATTGCAGTGCAGTTCGTCATTAATTATGAAGAAGGCGCTGAAAATTGCGTCTTGCACGGTGATGGCGCATCCGAGGCCTTTCTTTCGGAAATCGTCGGCGCAGCGTCTTATGCCGGGCAGCGACACATGAATATGGAATCGCTGTATGAATATGGCGCTCGCGCCGGATTCTGGCGACTGCATCGGCTTTTCAGCGCGAGACAAATGCCGCTGACAGTTTTCGGTGTCGCAATGGCGCTGCAACGAAATCCTGCAGTGGTGGAGGCAATGCGGGAGGCGGAGTGGGAAATCGCCAGTCACGGTTACCGCTGGATCGACTACCAGTCTATTGATGAAGAAATCGAGCGCGAACATTTGCAACAAGCCATAGCTATTCACCGGACGGTTACCGGAGAGCGGCCGCTAGGCTGGTATCTTGGTCGCTGTGGACCTAATACGCATCGCCTGGTCGCCGCAGAGGGCGGTTTCGTTTACAACGCTGATACCTATTGCGACGATTTACCTTATTGGGATCAATCGTTCGCTACGCCGCAGCTCATGATGCCGTATACGCTCGATGCCAACGACATGCGCTTTGCAACGCCACAAGGATTTAATTCCGGCCAGCAGTTCTACGAATACCTGAAAGATACTTTTGATGTGCTGTACGCCGAAGGCGAGCAATCACCGAAAATGATGTCGGTCGGATTGCATTGCCGCCTTGCCGGACGGCCCGGACGAACTGCGGCATTGGCAAGGTTTCTTGATTACGTTGAAGCGCAGACGGACGTATGGATTGCGCGACGCATCGATATAGCGAATCACTGGCGGGAACATCATGCGCCTGGAGCGTGAGGAATTCGTGCGCCGTTACGGCGGAATATACGAGCACTCTGCGTGGGTCGCGGAGCAGAGTTTCGCGACGGCTTGCGATCTGCCTGACACCAATGCGCTGGCCAGGGAGTTCGCGGCTGTTGTCGACGCTACATCCGGTCAGCAAAAACTGGCGTTGATAAGGGCACACCCTGATCTTGCAGGGCGCGCGGCGATCGCCGGTGAACTCACGGGTGCATCGACCGAGGAGCAGGCCGGCGCGGGCATTGATCAGTGTTCGGCAGAGGAATTTCAGCGATTTCAATCGCTGAATGACAGCTACAAGGAAAAGTTCGGCTTCCCGTTCATTATGGCTGTGCGCAACAGTAACCGGCAGGACATTCTGGCAGGCTTTACCGCCCGGCTGGACAACGATGCAGAAACAGAATTTGCGCGTGCAATCAGCGAGATTCACAAGATCGCCAGGCTTCGCCTGCAGGCAATGGAGACGCATGACACCTAAATCAGTAAATAATCATCCGTTTCACGAATGGATTCGACTTGAACAGTCGCGGCTGGGTACGCGTGTGGTTTACGCATCCGACGATTTTTTCGCGGCCAAGGAAAGACTAATCGATGCAGCCGATGCTCAATTCATTGCAGACAAATACGATGAACATGGTAAATGGATGGATGGCTGGGAAAGTCGTCGCAAACGGACTACAGGTCACGACTACTGCATCGTCCGTCTTGGCATTCCGGGCGTCGTGCATGGTTTCGATATCGACACCAGCCACTTCACCGGTAATTTTCCACCGGCCGCATCGATCGATGCCTGTGTCAGTGACGCAGATATCCCCGCTGACGATGCGGGATGGCAGGAATTGCTGCCACAGATGCAGCTTGCAGGTGATGCGCACCATTTTGTTGCACTTGATGAAAATGCCGCGGTTACGCATTTGCGGTTGAACATCTATCCGGATGGCGGTGTCGCACGCTTGAGGATTTACGGCGAGGTAACCCCCGAGTGGGGTGGCACAGATCAGCAAAGACGGCTGGATCTTTTTGCTATCGAGAACGGTGGCAGGGCAATACATTGCAACGATGAACATTTTGGCAGCATGCACAATTTGAACCTTGCTGGTCGTGGCGTAAACATGGGCGACGGCTGGGAAACTGCACGGCGCCGGAGACCCGGCAATGACTGGGTCGTGGTTGCGCTAGGCCATCCCGGTATAATCGAAGAGATTGAAATTGATACGCTGCATTTCAAAGGTAATTATCCGGATCGCGTCGAGCTGCGAGCAGCAATGCTGGGTCCAGGCGACGATGTGACGACAGTTAGTGCCGACTGGCCCGTTCTTTTGCCGGAAAGCAAGCTGGAAATGGACCGGCAGCACCTGTTCAGCACGACCTTGCAGGATGTCGGCATTGTGTCGCACGTGCGGATGAATATTTTTCCTGATGGCGGCATTAGTCGCCTACGCCTGTACGGCAAGATTTCGACTGGAGAACAGACGTCATGAGCGGTGTGATATTACGGCCGGTGCCGATTACGGCGGAGCGATTTGCGCCATACGGTGACGTTATTCATGCCTCACCGTCTGCGCGGCAGGCAATGAACGACGCACGTTTCGAACGCTTTGATGACCTGGCGAAAGTTGATGTCGATCAGGCGAGCGGCGGCCGGGTGGCAATCAGCATCGCACGCAGCAAAACGCCGACGATATTGCCGCACCGGTTCGATATGGTTGAGCGACACCCGCTCGGCAGCCAGGCTTTTATACCATTGGCGCCATTCTCTTTTGTCGTCGTCGTAGCACCCGCCGGAGAGTCCGTGGACATTGAAGATCTCCGCGCGTTTGTGACCAACGGCTCGCAGGGCATCAATTATCACAAGGGCGTCTGGCATATGCCGCTTATCGCAACAGAGGGTGAGCAGGCATTTCTCATCGTTGATCGTGTGCCCGCCGCTAACAATTGCGAACAAGTCGTACTCAGCGAGTTCGTAGTGCTCGAGGCGTCCTGACGCATATGCCCGTCAAAAAAGCATTTCGGGCAGAGATACTGCACTGCCTGGGGGATCCCGGCGAGCATGCGGATGCAAAGCAGGTGGAGTATTACGAGGATGGCCTGCTGATCGTCGAGGACGGTTTCGTGGCCGGGCTAGGCGATGCAAACGCACTATTGCCGGGTCTGGCTGACGATATAGAGTTGATCGATCAGCGCGGCAAACTCATCGTTCCAGGATTCGTTGACTGCCACGTGCATTTTTCGCAGGTCGATATCATCGCCTCCTACGGCGAGCAGTTACTCGACTGGCTGAATCGCTATGCCTATCCTGCCGAGGAGCGATTTTCTAATGCGCAGCACGCGCACGAGGTTGCCGAATTTTTTACAGACGAATTGCTGCGTAATGGCACGACGACAGCATTGGTGTTTCCGACTGTTCATGAAGAATCTGTCGAGGCGATTTTTGCTGCTGCGAACAAGCGCAACATGCGCTTGCTATCGGGCAAGATATTAATGGACCAGCATTGCCCTGAAACAGTCAGGGATGATCCGGAGTCTGCCTATACTTTAAGCCGACACCTGCTTGAGAAGTGGCACGGCAAAGGGCGACTCGGCTATGCCATTACGCCGAGATTTGCAGTGACCTCCAGCGAGGCGCAACTGGCGGCAGTTGGTAAACTGGCAGCAGAGTTCCCCGACGTGCATATCCATACCCATCTCGCTGAAAATCACGATGAAGTTGAACTGATTGCACAGCAGTTTCCGTGGAGTCGCAGCTACCTCGACGTTTACGAGCACTTTGGCTTGCTTCGTGAGCGTTCCGTATTTGCACACTGCCTGCATCTTGATGAGCAGGACCGGGACTGTATGGCAACCAGTGGCGGCGCTATCGCGTTTTGTCCGACGTCTAATCTCTTTCTTGGCAGTGGCCTTTTCGATCTGGGTGCGGCCAGGAAGAGTAATATTCGCGTCGGTCTTGCGACCGACGTTGGTGGGGGCACCAGCCTGAACATGCTCCGCACAATGAGCGAGGCGTATAAGGTATTGCATCTGCAGTCGCAGTCACTGCCAGGGTCCAGGGCATTATATCTCGCAACACTGGGTGCCGCGGAGGCACTTTACCTGGACGACAAGATCGGCAACTTTGCGATGGGGAAGGAGGCGGATTTCGTCGTCCTTAATTATGCGGGAGCAGAAATAACAACGCGGCGTTTGAAGAAAGCTGAAGATATTGCAGAGAAGTTATTCGCCTTGATCATGCTTGGTGATGACCGGAACATTTCCGCAACCCATGTCATGGGTGAGGAAGCATGAGCTGCCCTGATCACCAGGTTCGAATCAATCGCGGCGAGACGCCGCTCCCACGATTCTGTCAATAGAAACGTGGGAGCGGCGTCTCGCCGCGATTGCCTCGATTATCGTCTCCTACTCGCCGGTCAGGCCGCGTTATTTTCCTTTCGCGCTTCAATCAGTGCTTCGAGACGATCGATGACCGGTTGAATTTCGGTCTTGCTCTGCCGCAGTTCGTCAATTGAGAGTCCGGACAGCTCGTACGGCAAATTCAACCAGTCGGATGTTTCGTGAACGTAATAATCTGGTGGGCGTATGGTTTTCTCTGTAGGTCGGTACCAGACACTTGCGATACGGATGTCTTGTGGCAGATTGCGCCGCGATTTTTTTGCCAGTTGCTTGATAACTGCGTTGACGCTGGAGCCGGTGCTGTAAACGTCATCAACGATAAGCAGCGAATGATGCGAGCATACTCTTTCGTGAAGATAACGCAGGCCGTGGGCACGAATAGCTTCCGATTTGTCCACCATTTCCGAGTATGCCGGCTGACCGGTATAGGAGGTTCGTATTGCGATGTGGTCTGTTTTGACGCCTAAATATTCAAGCCCCTCCTGCACCGCGATGCCAACCGCACTGCCACCGCGCCAGAGGCCGACCAGGAAGTCGGGTTTAAAGCCGGCTTTCTGGATGTTTACCGCCAACTGAAAAGAGTCGAGCAGCAGGTCATTGGCAGCAATGAAAGTTTTTTTCATTTAATTATTCTTCTTTCGGCAGTCTCTCACTACCGTGTAGTATTCATGTTGGTTCTCAGCATTATAACGACAAAAGGCCAGCCGATGGACAAGACCGTACTCTCTGCACAGGATCTTCTGGAGGATTCCTTTCAACTGGGTGTCAAGGTGCTCGAAAGTGGTTTCGAGCCAACGTTGATCATCGCAATCTGGCGCGGCGGCACACCGGTCGGCATGGCACTGCAGGAAGTCATGGCCTATTGCGGTGTTGATGCGGATCATATTGCTATCCGGACGTCTTCCTATGTTGGGGTCGATGAGCGGGGCGATGTTGCTGTTCACGGTCTCAATTACATCGTCAAGAAAATTCGCCACGACGATCGTGTTCTGATCGTCGATGACGTGTTTGATACAGGGAACACTATTAAGGCAGTGATCGACGAACTGGCGCGACGTGCCCGTGGCAACAACCCGACGGAAGTGCGCAGCGCGGTGCCTTGGTTCAAGCCGAGCCGTAATGAGACAGATATAGTGCCGGATTATTTTTTGCGGGAAACGACAGAATGGCTGGTGTTTCCGCATGAGCTTGACGCGTTAACGGCAGAAGAAATGAGTATCGCGAGACCCCGGCTGCACGAGATTATTCATGGCTTCGGAGTGGCGGCAGCGAATCCGTAGCGATAGCTGTGACTATGGATTGATCGCCCGCTGGGCGGGCTCCTACAATTCTAATTAGCAATGTAGGAGCCCGCCCAGCGGGCGATAAAACTAAAACAATAGCCGCAGTTTGCCTTTCGCCGGCCGCTGTAAATTACTTCCAAACAACGAGTACCGGATCCCCAGTTTCCTTCCCTTGAGATCCGAGCCTACGCAGATCCGCAATGGCGTGTCGAACACCTGGACCAAAGCTCCGGTTGGGATTTCGCCGAGGTTGTTTGATACATGCACGGCATTATCTTTTAAGTTAACTGCGGGATAGCTGCTCTTCTCGGCTTCGCTGCGTTCAACGTAAACGTCGTCTCGCGGTCGCTTGGGCAATTGATTGGCTACGTGAAACGCTGCATGACTCGGCATCACCAGGGTCAGTGCTGCGTCTTCGATAGGATCCTCTCCCTGATTCAGAACAACGAGTTGCAGGTTGCGCACTTTTTTCTCGAACAGGTAATGCCGGTCCTCGTCCTCATGTTTTTGCTGAATCTGGGACATTTCTGCGGCCATTTCCTCCGAGTTCCGATCCTCGTAAGGGCTGTCTGAGCCAAACAGGCGTGCGTGGGTCAGCCGGGCCATTACCGTCGTCGACCCTGAATTCTTCACTCTTTCCCTGATTTCCATTAACTGCATGAGTTTGGCGCTGGCAAGTGTCGAGGGTAAATGACTCAGGTCGGCAGTCTCTATGTGCAGGTCTTTGTGGATAATTTCACCTGGGAATCCGATCTCGATATTGTCTGCCGGAATCGCTTCGCGGAATTTTTTTGCAAACAATTCCTGTAGCTGACGACGGCCCATTTTCACTGCGGTTTCACTCATTCGAATATAGGCATCACCACGCCGCAGTCGCTCAGAATGATCGATGCGCATCATGTACGGTCGATCCTGGCAGTCACCAATCTCGAAAACACCAACCCGTTTGCCCTCCAGCGAAACCGGCTGGTAGGTGATGCGAACCGGTGGCTCAATGAAGTCGGCGACAATCGCCTGGTACGGCGGATTTCCGGAGAAATCTTCCCGGTCGACCACCTCTGCGCATTTCTTACCACCTTCATCGAGTTCAACGCCGGTCACGATATAGCGGTTGCCTCTTATAGATGCGTTGGCAAGCGATACGACGTCACGCAAGAAGCTGTGAATGTGATCAGGTCCGTACGCAGTCTTACGAAACTGCGTGCCGGTCCCCGGCATTGCCGAGCGAACGATTTTTGAAAGGCGATTCATTAGCCCTAAATTCTGACCGATTATGTTGAATCATTAGTGGAACCAATCGTCACTTCTGGAACCTCCTGCATCCCGTATCTGGCTCTGAGACAGCACAAATAGCGGCCAACGGTTGCGCCAGCGATTGTTGACAGCGCACGCTGCCGCGATTCAAATGAATGAATTTATGATATTTTGCGGCATAAAGGGGATGCCGCCTGCTGCCAGTTCGCCAGGACTAACGAAAATCCCGCAGTCTCTGCAGCGTGAATAGCAATCGCAAAGCTACCAGCGCAGGCGCCATCCGCCACCGGCTTTGGGACGACGTGTGCGCATGCGCGCGTGTAGTGCGGCGCGCTTGTCTGCCAGCCATTCCTCTCGCTGGACATGCGGATCCAGCCCATTTCGCTTGCGTCGGTCTTCCTCAGCTGAACGAAACTCGCAGAACTCTTCGTAGGAATTGACCTCGGACTGCAACTCACGGATGACCAGCTCGACGTAAATCGCGTCATCAAGAAACCCCAGCCCGGGAATGTGATCCGGAATCAGGTCATCCGGGTTACAAAAATAAACCAGTGCACCTAATACGTGATTGCGCTCTTCTTCGCTAAGCTGCCATTCCTGATCGCCTATCATATTAATCACGAGTTCCAACTTCGCCAGGCGCTCGCCAATGAAGCCGGGCAGGTCGTCCGACTTGGCGTCCGCGATTAATTGCCGCGAGGCAGTTTCGATGGATTCAGCATCCTGTGTATCCGCAACGGCAGATTTGGCTTTGTCCACAATCGCCTGGAAGTGATCCAGATCGCTATCGCTCAATGTAAATGTAATATCAAGAGGCATAACTAACAGTCCTTACGAAGAATCATATTTCTGTACACACTTTGGATTGTATATAGATCGGACGAGATCGGCCATACTGCGCGTTCTTCATGGAACCCAATGGCAGAAACAGGGAATGCACAACTCCGATCCACTGGCCGTGATCGCCACTGAAAAGCCGAACTTTAGTGATAACGAGGCGATCGGGCTCATCCGCACACATTACAACCTTGAGGTCTCTGTAAAGCGGCTGCTAAGTGAGCGCGATCAGAACTTCCAATTGAGTACGCCTGACGGTCAGCAGTATGTTCTTAAGATCGCTAATTCCGGCGAGGATCCGCAAGTTGCGGATTTTCATAACAAGGCGTTGCTGCACTTGCAGACTTATGCTGAGCAACATCAAAAGCAGGTCAATTCACCGCAGATTTTGCTAACTAACGATGGCGCGACGCATTTCATTATCGATTCTGCCGATGAGCGTCACATCGCGCGTGTTGTAAGTTTTGTTGCTGGCGCGCCGCTGGCAGATCGCCTGCCATCGGCAACGTTATGCCGCAATATGGGCATATTTCTCGCAGAACTGGGGCTTGCACTTGAGCGCTTTACCCACCCGGGCAGCAGTCACAGTTTGTTGTGGGATATGCAGGAGGCGCTCTGTGTACGCAAGCTTCTGCAATACGTGCCGGGCAGGTCCACGTGCGAACTCATTGACACGACGCTATGCGAATTTGAAGCGCTTGCGCTGCCGCTTTTTCCGTCACTGCGTGCGCAGGTGATTCATAACGATCTGAATCCGGACAATGTCCTCACCGATCCGCAGAATCCGGACAAGGTAATCGGCGTTATCGATTTTGGCGACATGTTACAAGCGCCGCTGGTAATCGATGTGGCGATCGCAGCATCTTACTTACGACAGCTTGACGGTAATCCGCTCGCCCTCGTTGCCGAGTTTGTTTCCGGTTATCACTCTGTTGTGCCATTGAGCAGCGACGAGATCGATATTCTGTTTACGTTAATAAAGACTCGGCTGGCTGTATCGATTGCGATCTTGCATTGGCGTGCCGCGCTCAAGGATGAGAACGATCCTTATCTCGCGAATTCGCTGGTATCGGAATCATCTGCGGATATTTTTCTGCAGCGTCTTCTTGAAGTTCCGCGGGAGAACGCGATACGCACAATCAGGAGTGTCTGCGCGTCGGTGGATTATGCTGGCTAGCACGCTGTTGAAAAACCAGGTTTTACAACAAGCGGCTAGTTGCTGTTGTAGGGGCCCATTCCAGACGTATCAACCTGCGGCTCGGTCGTAACGTCATCGTTATCCTCTGTCAGGACATTGCGTAACGCCATCGTCGTCACCAGCGACAAATTCTCATCGTCCGCGTAATCATGTAACGGCTCGAGCGTGACATCTGCAGGGCGGCTCAGTTTTGGCAAATCTGAATTGACGTTGAGAATTGCCTGCAATTCGGTGTCGTCGACAATCTCGAAGAATCCCGTTGCCGGATCACGCGCAAGTACGCCATCAGCAGCCGTGTTTGCGGCATCCTTAATCGCCGCGCGATTTTGGTCGTCACTGGAGGACAGGATTTGTTTTAGCACTTGCGTCGATACGAGCTCAAGTTTGGCATTCTCGACCGGGTCGGCCCACACGGATCGGCCGCGACTATCCGTCCTGATTTTCGTCGGCCGCCTGACAAGAACTTTGTTGGGCATGTCATCAGACATAGTAATTGCTCCACCCCGGACATTAAATTAGTTGCGATGCAGTGATTCTGCGCCAGGCATTGCAGGTTTGTCAGCCAACTGCGTCACGCTCCGCCGATAAAGCAAATAAAATCATACACTTAACCTAAATCAAAAGACCCGCCCGCCGGCACGTATGCGTCGTTTGAGAAAAACCGACCAGCTACGGCATTTTAGCTGGGGCAAAGCTGTGGAACAGGTCCCGGAATCAACAGCTTGCGGCCAGTACTATTGTACATATTCCGAATTTCGGGCCCCCGACAAGCGTAATTATGAACCTCGATCTTTTTCTGTCTATCCTGCTAAGTTTCAGCGCCGGCTGTTACATCCTGATGGGCGTGCGTCTCCTGCGCGGTGACAGCGAAATCGGCGGTTTCCAGCTCGGTGCAACTTTCATAGTGCTCGGGCTATGGGTCCTCGGCGGTGCCATCGAGATGATGGCCTCCTCATTTTTTGTGTTTTCTGTCGGCAGAACGGGTCATTTTGTAGGGACAGCCCTGGTGCCGGTCACGCTTCTGATTTGCTTCAGGGACTACACCGGCAAACAAACCAGCAAAAGAGCAATGGCTTATCTCCTGATCATGCCGGTGCTTGCAATCATTGTTGCTGCCACCAACTACTGGCACGAACTGATGTGGTCATTGCCCATCACAAATGCCGCAGGTGAATTCCTGACGCGGCCTGTGGCGTGGGGTACATGGTACCTGTATGTGCACGCACCCTACGGCTACGCATTAGTTGGCGCCAGTATTCTTACCCTGATGCTGCACAGCTCAGCAGTAGCGCCAGCTCACAGACGCAACCTGTATCTCCTGGCGGCATCCACTATTGGTCCCATCATTGCTGTTGCGGCTTACGACCTGGGTATCGGCCCCAACACGATATCGACCTTGCCGCTCGTATTCGCACTGATGCTGCCGATCTATGCGTGGCTGCTCATCGGCGAACAAATTATCAAGTTCACGCCACTGGCGTATGAAACAGTATTTCAGAATATGCAGGACCCCGTTATTGTGGTGGACGATCAGCAGCGGATCATCGGACTTAACCACGGCGCTGAAGCGCTACTCGATCTCAAAGAGAGTGATGCACTGCGGGAATCTCTGGACAAAGTTTTCGGCGAAGACGCAACCGAGGTGCACGCGGCACTTGAAACTGGCAAGCCGCAGAAAATATTGACCAACTCCGGCCGCTTTCTGCATCTTCAGGTGACACCAATTTCGACAAACAAATCAGAGACACGTTCGGGGCGAGTCCTGATGTTCCGTGACGTCAGCGACGTAGAGAAGGCACAACGTGAAGTCCAAAGCAGCGAGAAATTACTACGGACGTTGATTGACCATTCTGTAAACGGTGTCATTCGCATGCGCTGGATAGCCAGCGATGACTTCAAGAAAGACAAAGAGCTGCGCTGTATATTCGCTAATGCCGCTGCCGGCCGGTTTCTACAGATCGACCCACAGAAAATGATCGATTGCACAGCGGAAGAATTGCTCAAAATGGCCAGTACCGGTATGGATCCTCAAGACGCCGAGATGTTGATAGCACAATTCGCAGCGGCGGCAGAGGCGGGCGAGCAGCTTGATGCGGAAAGCAAGATTGGCGTCGACCGCACCAGCAAATGGCTGCGCGTGATTGGCGAGCCCGTTGGCGAAGACGTTGCCATCACTTTTGTGGATATTACCGATCGAAGGGCAAAGGAAATGGAGATGGAGTCCATCGCCTTGTCTGATCCGCTCACCGGTGTACTAAACCGGCGCGGTTTTGAAAAGGATGCAACGCGCCGATTGTCGGAAAGTGACGATAGCGCGACCGGTGCATTGCTCTTTATCGACCTGAATGAATTCAAGCAGATTAACGACGCGTACGGCCATGAAATCGGCGATGAACTCCTGGCCATTGCAGCTGAGCGATTACGCACCAGCCTGCGGTCCTGCGATATTATTGGCCGCCCTGGCGGCGATGAATTTGTCGCGCTGGTACCGGATGTAAAGGGCGACGTTGCCGAGAAACTGGCGACTCGCCTGACAAAGTCACTGGAGCAGATCTACCTGATTGGCGAGCTGAAGCTCGATTGTGCAGCCAGTATTGGCCTTGCACTTTATCCTGACCATGCCAGCACGCTCACCGGACTGTTGCGTGCTGCGGACCAGGCAATGTACCGCGCCAAAGCTCGTTGTCGTGGCGTCATTGATATAGACAATACACAGCTGCTCGAAAAAGCCGTCTAGGCCTTTACGGCCTGGTTGTTTCGCCCGCTTTCCCTGCCATACTTATCCTGGTAATAATTATCGTGATGTCACGGTCTGCTGTACGTACCTTATTGGAGAAATTGCATGACTTTCGGCCGAAACATCGTCTACCTGACGTTTCTTGCATTATTAGTGACAACGTTTGCTCTTTCACACACAAACCGGGTGGTTGCTGCTGAATACGCTGCTTTGCCTGCGAGTGCAGAGGAGACGACGCCACTCAGGACGGGCGATCGCGCACCTGCCTTTACAGTACGGACGGTGGAAGACGAGCCGTTCGAGTTTGACCCGGACAACCTCGAACGCCCGGTGATTCTGATTTCCTTCCGCGGTGGCTGGTGCCCTTACTGCAATATGCACCTTTCCGAGCTGCGCACGGTCATTCCTGAATTAAAGGAGAATGGCATTGATGTTCTCTTTCTAAGCAATGACCGTCCTGAATTGTTGTATTCGAGTCTGAAAATGGAAACCCAGGAAGATATCGACGGGCTCGACTACGTCATTCTTTCGGATGCGAATATCAGCGCGGCGATGGCGCTTGGCACCGCCTTCAGGACCGATAAAGGGCTGACCGACTACCTCGACGGAAAAGAGCGTGACTACGAAGGCTCGTCGATTGGTATACACAACGCCCTGGCCGTGCCAGCAGTCTATGTCGTCGATCAATCGGGCGAGATTGTTTTCGATTTCATCAATCCCAACTATAAAGTACGCTTACCTGCCGATGAATTGCTGGAAACGGCGAACAATCTATTCAACAAATAGATACAGAGTCACTGCTGTCCCATAAAGACGAGTTTGCTGGCCATGGGCTGAAGCGTCGGGGCACTGTTCCGGTATTTTTGCGGATTTAAGACATCGCCCGCTGGGCGGGCTCCTACATTGCTAATTAGTATTGTAGGAGCCCGCCGTACGATAGATACACGTTCTGGATCCACGTGATTATCCGTCTATCGGCACGGGCGATTGCGGCCTATTCAAATCAATCTGATGCTTCATCCGGGCGCCGATTTTTTTGGTTTATGGGGCAGCAGTGATTCAGAGAAGTATTTCGCATGTGGTTGCCAGCCAGAGTGGCCGGCTATGTCCTTTCTGTGGCAGTCTAGTACCCGGTCAGATCTGACCCCGGGGAAAAAGTACGATGACGACGGACAGCAATGGGCCAATTACTCGTATAGTTCGGGCAGCAACGAAAGTTGAAGCCAATGAAATTCGGGCGACAGTCTTGTCTTTTGCCTTTCTATTCATGCTCATGTTTGCGTACAACATTCTAAAGCCGGTTCGTGACGCAATGGCCAGCGACTGGTCAGATCCGGAGGTCGCCACACTCTGGACCATCAATTTCTTCATTAGCGCGCTAGCCGTCAGTATTTACGGAATTGCTGTAGCGCGGCTTCGTTTTAAATACCTGGTGCCGGGCCTATACGGTTTTTTCGCATTTTCCTTCCTCGCATTTTATGTAGGCAGTTCAGCCGTAGAAAACGCTGTTTATATAGAAAAATCGTTCTACGTATGGATCAGCGTATTTTCGCTTTTCCACATTTCCGTTTTCTGGAGCCTGATGTCCGATGTGTTTTCCAAGGCACAGGCGCCACGGTTATTCGCATTCATAGCCAGTGGAGCCAGTATCGGGACGCTGGCAGGATCAACGGTGCCACTTTTCCTGGCAAACGTCATTGGCACGCAGAACCTCATGCTGATCGCCGCTGCAGTTTTAGTTGGGATAATTCCTGCGCTCGGCTATTTGCAAAAACTGAAGGTCACCGAACTAGGCAATGAAAACGTCCAGGTTGATCTTAACGAGCAACAATCGATAGGTGGCAACCCCTTTGCGGGTTTCACGCTGTTGTTCAAAAATCCGTATTTGCTGGGTATCGCGGTTTTCATACTGCTCTATACAGCCGTTGGCTCATTCGTTTACTTCGAGCTAAAGAATATCCTCGAGGTCTTTACCCGCGACGAGCGAACTACGATCTGGGCCGGTATCAATACCTCGATTAATGTTATTGCGATCGCGACGGCCTGGTTCGCAACCGGTCGGATCACGACGAAACTTGGATTGGCGAAGACGCTCGCGTTAATCCCGGTCCTCGTCGCCGTTGGCCTGCTGGTTGTTGCCGTTAACCCGATCATGGCGGCGATTATCGCCGCACAAATTGTCCTCAAGGGTGGCAATTATTCTGTTACACGTCCCGGCCGGGAAATGTTGTACACCGTTGTCGATCGGGAGACGCGCTTCAAGGCCAAGCCCGTGATTGATATCGTCGTCTATCGTGGTGGGGACACTATTACAGGATGGGCATTCGCCGGATTAACAGCAGGACTCGGACTCGGACTGGGCGTCGTTGCCGCTATAGGGGCGGGGATTGCGTTGCTCTGGGCAATCACCGGCCTGTATCTTGGCCGGAAATACGAAAAAGGTTCTGATAGCAAAAGTACCGGAGCAACCGCAGCGATGGGAGAATCCACATAGCTACGACAATAAACGCATGGATTTGCGACGCCGTTCGCACGCCAATCGGTCGTTACGGTGGTGCTTTGTCGAGCATCCGTGCAGATGACCTGGGTGCGATCCCGATAAGAGCTCTGCTCGAACGTAACCCAGGCCTCAACGCGGAAGAAATTGATGATCTTGTGTATGGCTGCGCCAATCAGGCCGGTGAAGACAATCGTAATGTTGCCCGAATGTCCGCGTTGCTGGCCGGATTGCCGCCATCGGTACCGGCGGCCACAGTAAATCGCTTGTGCGGTTCCGGCATGAATGCGGTCGGTAATGCGGCGCATGCCATTCAGGCTGGCCAGGCAGATCTCATCATTGCCGGTGGCGTTGAATCAATGTCGCGGGCACCGTTTGTATTGGCCAAATCAAGCGCAGCGTTCAGCCGCAATGCAGAAATATATGACACCACGCTGGGTTGGCGTTTCATTAACAAAAAACTCGAGCAGCAGTACGGCAGCGACTCGATGGCAGAAACCGCCGAAAATGTTGCCGCTGATTTCGATGTATCAAGAGCTGATCAGGATCAGTTCGCATTGCGCAGTCAGCAAAAAGCCGCAGAGGCGATCGCTTCAGGGCGACTCAGCGAAGAAATCGTTCCGGTCAGCGTGCCGCAACGTCGTGGCGAGCCACTTATTGTTGATACGGATGAACATCCACGTGCCAATTCCAGTATTGAAGGATTGGAGAAATTAAAACCAATTGTTACAAGTGATGGCACGGTAACCGCAGGGAATGCATCCGGGATTAATGACGGTGCATGCGCCTTGCTGATTGCATCTGACGACGCCCTGCAAAAACATAACCTCAATCCGTTGGCCAGCGTCGTTGCGTGGGCTGCGGTAGGCGTTGAGCCACGTGTAATGGGTATCGGACCAGCACCCGCCAGCAGAAAAGTCCTGCAACTTGCAGATCTGTACCTCGACAAGATGGACGTAATCGAACTAAACGAAGCATTCGCAGCACAGGGCATGGCCGTATTGCGCGACCTGGGAATAAATGATGATGCCGAGCACGTAAATTCCAACGGCGGCGCGATAGCACTGGGTCACCCACTGGGTATGTCCGGTGCGCGACTCGTCACCACAGCGGCGTATCAGCTACAACGCACTAAAGGCACCTACGCGCTGTGCACAATGTGCATCGGCGTAGGGCAGGGCATCGCGATGATCATCAAGAGAGCATAGAGCCCGATGGCGGAAATAGTACCGGATGGCGAATCAAGAAACCTGCGTGTCCTCGCGGAACGCATCCGTTCGCGTCGTACCACCAAACTTTTCCTGCGTCAGAAAGTAAGCAAACAACTGGTTCTGGATGCGATAGAACTTGCACGATGGGCACCAAACCACCACCTGACCGAACCGTGGCATTTCTACATGCTGGGCGACCAGACCATAGCGGCAAGCATTGAGTTACTGCGCACAATTATCACAGAAACCAAATCCGCAGAACTAGCCGAATTCAAAGCTACCTCCGCTGCAGCAATTCCAGGCTGGCTGTTGGTTACCTGCAAGAAATCAGGTGACGAGCTACTGCAGCAGGAAGACTACGCAAGCTGCTGCTGCGCCATCCAAAACCTTACGCTCTATCTATCAGAAGCCGGCATAGCGTCGAAATGGACCACAGGCCTGATCACCCGCGACCAGCGTTTCTTCGATTTACTCGAAATCAACCCTGACAAAGAATTCATCGTCGGTATCATCTGGTACGGCTACCCAAAAGTTCTACCAACCCAGTCCAGAAAAGAAGTCACAGAAATTACCACCGAAAAACCCTGACCAGATTTCATGCTGTGATGGAAGACAGCATAAAAAAGTGAAAACGAAGTTTTCTCATTTACCCCCAAGGTCCGAAGCGCGCAACCCTATCGAAACCCACAAGCCCCCTTCGATCAGGTGACGGCTATGCTTCTGCCCAAACAACCCCTCACTCGACAAACAACGGCCGATCCCCAAGTACCAAATGCCGCAACAAAAACGTCACACAAGTAGCAACCCCAAAAAAACCCATAAACAAAACCATATTAAGAATCGTCCCGTCATACAGCGCACTACTAACAATCGCACTGGTCGCCCCCGCCGTATTCTGAATCGTACCGAGAATAGAAGCCGCAACACCCGCAACCTTCGGTACCGGATCAAGCGCAAGCGCAGTAGCATTTGGCATCAAGAAACCGGTACCAATCATAAACAGGCATACAGTCCCCCAGAGCCAGCTGAAATTCGGCTGCCCCAACCAGGCAAAAACCAGCATCTGCACGCCGGCAACACCAATCAGCCCGGCCCCAAGCGCCATCATCTGCATGCCACTAAAGCGCTGCAGAAGATGCCTGTTCAACATTGACCCCGTCAATATCGCCAACCCGGCCAACGCAAAAATGTAACCAAAATAACGCACGTCGATAGCATAGACATCGATGATCAACGCAGCTGAGCCAGTGATCAGTGCCATAAACCCCGCCGCAGGTAGCAGAACCAGCAAAACGCCAAGAATGCTTTGTCGGTGGCCGAAAAACTCAACGATACTCATGACAAGGTGGCGAACGATGTGATGTTCCCTGCTTGGCACATGTGTTTCTCGAAGCACCGAACTGACGCTAAAGAAAATCAGCGCGCCAAAGATCGTGACGGCAACGAATGGCATTCGCCACCCATAGTGGGTAACGAGCAATGCGCCAATAACAGGCGCCAGCATCGGCGCCGCGGTGAAAATCATAACCATTACAGACAACATTCGTGCCGCCTGCTTACCGCTGGTGATGTCGCGAACAATAGCTCGCGAAACGACGACACCTACGGATGCCCCGACGCCCTGGATAAACCGTGCAATAAGGATGAGTTCAATGTTGCTGGCAAACGCACTGGCAATACCGGCCAGCACAAAAATTCCGACACCTGCATACAGCACCGGCATGCGCCCGTAACGATCCGACATCAGCCCGGCGGGAAGCTGCCCAAGCGCAATGCCGGCAATGAACAGACCAACGATCTGCTGGCCTGTCTGCATATTGGTCCCGAGACTACGCACCATCTCCGGTATGGCCGGCAGACTCATATCAATAGATACCGCGGCGAGACCGGTCAACAGGCCAAGCACCAGCACGAATCTTCGCTTTGTAGCCAGTTCAGTGTTCATTGGAATAAGGTCGACATACGGTTTGAGAATTAGCGGTGATCGCGCAGAATAGGTGCTTCAAAGGTGAAATCACAGCACACAAGAGAAAATGTCCGATGAAAGAATGGCTGACAGTGGCGTTTGACAGGGAAGTGGTGGTTCGGGGTCTGAAAGTTTCACTGATCGTGGGGACGATTCTGGTTGCGGTCAATCAGGGAGATGCAATTATTGGTGGCAGTTTGCCCGCGGCTGCTGCGTGGAAGATACCGCTGACCTATCTGGTCCCTTATTGTGTTTCTACCTATGCCGGTGTTTCAGCAATCATTGCACACCGTGACAAAAAACCAGGCTCATAACGTCTCGCCGGCAACCAGCAACTCCGTCAATTCATGCATGCCGATCCAATAGGATAATTCCCGCGGATGATCGATATCCCACACCGCAATATCAGCGCGTTTGCCGTGTTCAAGGGTACCGCGATCGTCACTCAGGCCGAGCGCTGCCGCAGCATTTCTGGTTACGCCGGCAAGGCACTCTTCCGGCGTCAGTCGAAATAAACTGGTCGCAAGCGTCATAGTTGTGCGTAGTGAACAAAGCGGAGAGGTACCAGGGTTGCAGTCGGTCGCAATTGCAATGGCGACATTGCTGTCTCGCAGTTGATCGACAGCAGGTAATTGCGTTTCCCCAAGCGTAAGAAACGCGCCGGGCAACAAAACTGCGACGGTGCCGGATTCTGCCAATGCTCTGATGCCGTTGGCAGGTGTGTACTCCAGATGGTCTGCAGAAAGCGCATTGAAGCTAGCCGCCAGTTCCGCACCGCCACCGTTACTCAACTGATCTGCATGCAGCTTAACCGGGAGTCCGAGTTCAGTAGCCGCTGCAAAAATTCGCGCTACCTGCTCGGTGGAAAACGCTATTCGTTCACAATAGGCATCAACAGCATCTGCAAGCCCGTCCTGACTGACCGCCGGCAACATGTCGTTGATGACCAGATCAACGTACTGATCTGTTTTCCCTTTGAATTCCGGCGGCACCGCATGTGCGCCGAGAAAAGTACTGCGCACGGTTAGTCTGGCGCTGTCTGCCAACGTACGAATGACTTTGAGCATTCGCAACTCGTTCGTGACGTCGAGTCCGTAACCGGACTTGACCTCGATCGTTGCAACGCCTTCGCTCTGCAAGGCCTGAATGCGTTTCCTGGCCGAACCAATGAGGTCATCAGAGCTCGCCGCTCGCGTGGCATTGACCGTCGACATGATGCCGCCACCAGCGCGCGCAATCTCCTCGTAGGAAACTCCCGTGAGCCTTTGTTCGAATTCGCCGGCACGATTGCCGGCAAAGACGAGATGCGTGTGACAGTCGATCAGCGCCGGGGTCAGCCAGCGGCCGTCCAGCGATCGGGTCTCTTTGATGTTAGCTGCCGGTACATCAGTCGCGCTGCCAAGCCAGGCGATCTTGCCTGCCGCGATGGCCAACGCCGCATTCTCGACTATGCCGTATGGCCCACTGTTGGCGGCCATCGTCGCAATGTGCACGTCTGTCAGTAATAAATCCCAGTCATGCACACTGCTGTCCCATAAAGACTATTTTCCTGGTCGTAGGCTGAGGCGTTGGCGCAATATTATCGCCCGCTGGGCGGGCTCCTACATTGCTAATTAGCAATGTAGGAGCCCG
>RCNC010000033.1_pt1 | contig 63429 bp, 57 predicted proteins | sample 2041301 | NCBI WGS metagenome assembly RCNC01 (sample SAMN09708231, study PRJNA481090) | Marine sediment metagenome, whole genome shotgun sequencing project. | biome: marine sediment; feature: ocean; material: sediment; isolation source: Sewage treatment plant 13A marine sediment (STP13A) ...
GGCAGGTACTTGGCAATACATATGGTATGCCAAGTGTCTGTCAAAAACCTACAACGAAGGAGATCGGACTTTTTACGACGCCATCAATATTAACTGTTATTCGGCCCGCAATGCTTCGACAGGATCGAGATTGGCCGCGTGGCTGGCTGGCAGCACCCCGGCAAGCAGGCCGATGACCGCTGCAAGAATTTCTGCATAAAGCGCATACTGCCAGGGGGTATGAGTCGGTAAGGCTGGAACGAATTCACCGAGCAGCCAGGCGCCCCCGGCCCCGACAATTAATCCAGCCAAGCCGCCCAGACCGGCAAGAACGACTGCTTCACCCAGGAAAAGGAAGAGAATCTGCCGACGGTCGGCACCAAGAGCTCTGAGCAGCCCGATCTCAGGAATGCGCTCATTCACCGCGATGGTCATGATGGTGATAATTCCGACGCCGCCCACGAGCAGCGAGATCGCACCCAGACCGCCAACGGCGAGTGTCAGGATGTCCAAAACCGAACCGAGAACTTTCAGCATTTCATCCTGGGTGGTAATGGTAAAGTCCTCGTAGCCGTGCCGACTGATCAACATCTTTTTTAATTGTGCGGCGATTGTCTTTGATTGCAAACCTTGCCGATAGAGAACATCTATTTCCATCAGGCTTTCAAGGTTAAAAAGGCTCATCGCCCGACTCGTTGGAATATAGACGGCATCATCAAGGTCAAAGCCGAGCATCTGTCCTTTTGATTCCATGACTCCAATGACCCGAAAGCGCTCGCCACCAATCCTGACAATTCGGCCCAGCGGACTGCTGCTGCTGAACAACTCGTGATACACTTTACTCCCGAGAACGACAAAGGAACGAGCGGTCTGGCTGTCATCATCGGGCAGAAATCGGCCCATGGCAACGTTAATCTGCCAGACTTTGGACCCGGAAGGTCCAACCCCCAGAATATTGGTGCGGCGGCGGCGCTTTTCATGTTCCACCGCTGCATTTCCCTGGATTACCGAAACGGTGTCGATAACCCCCGGAATATGCCTGAGCGCCTCTTCGTCAGCAATTGTCAACGGCCGAATCGTGTTGATGAGCGCTCCAGAAATCCCTGCGGTGGTGGTACGACCGGGGTTGATGCCGATCAGGTTGGTGCCGAACTGGGTAAACTCGGCCAGGGTGAAGCGATGGACACCTTCACCGATAGAGGTGAGCAGAACGACGGCAGCGATACCGACGGCAATGCCAAGCAGGGTCAAAAAGCTGCGCAGGCGCTGGTCAAGCAGGGAGCTGAAAGAAATCCTGAAAATGTCTCTGAAAAGCATCGCGGATCACCTTCTGGAAAGGGCAAGAACCGGGTCGAGCCGGGCGGCCTGCCGAGCCGGTAAAACACCAAAAACAAGGCCGGTAATGAGGGCAACACTGACCGCCGCGACAAGCGACCACGTTGGTGCGGTAATTTGGAGCTGCGGAAAAAATCTGGACAGCACTTCATTAGCAAGTGCTGCCAGGATAAGGCCGAGATTTGCACCGATCAAGGAAAGGATTGCCGATTCTGCCAGGAACAAGGAGATGATCTGTCTCTTCGGTGTGCCGATAGCCTTGAGCAGTCCTACTTCAGCCGTGCGCTGAGAGACAGCGATCAGCATGACGTTCATGATTAAAATACCGGCAACGGCCAAACTGATGGCGGCGATCCCCGCCACCGTCAGCGTCAGGACTGCAAAAATCTTATCAAAGGTTGCCAGCACCGCATCCTGGCTGATAACGGTGATGTCATCTTCACCATCGTGACGTTCCCTGATGGTGCTGATAATTGACTGCTTTGCTCGGGCGATGGCATCGCGGTCCCGAGCCTCTATCATGATCCTGAAAAGGGAAGGGTTGTCAAACAGTGCCTGCGCAGAGGCTACCGGGATGACGATGACATCGCCCATGTCTAGGCCGACCGACTGTCCTTTTTTTGCCAGGACTCCGATCACACGAAAGCGGCGGTCGCCTATACGAAGCTTTTCTCCCAGGGGTGATGAATTGCCGAAAAGCTCTTGCTTTGTTTTGTATCCGAGTACGCAGATCGATGCTGCACGCGACGGGTCCGTCTCGGGAAGAAAGCGGCCCTGGGTCATGTTCATTTGGCGGATATGATAGAGATGGGGAGTCGATCCGATGATGGTTACTTCCCGTTCTCGCCCACCCCTGGAGACAGGTGCAGCACCAACAGAAATGGGCGCCACGTAGCGGATGGCTGAGGAACGCAGCAGTGAAGTGGCATCATCTAGGGTCAGATCACGGGGTGTTATGCCAAGCAGGGGTGGAGGCCCACCAACGGTTTCAGAGCGCCCAGGCAAGACAATGAGCAGATTGGTTCCAAGTGATGAGAACTCGCCGACTACATAGCGCCGCGCGCCCTCGCCCAGAGCAGACAGCACGACAACCGAACCGACGCCGATGGCCATGGCCAGGAGCATCAGGCCCGTTCTTGTCGGGTAGCCGGATATAGCCTTCAGGGCATAGCGGATAATGTCGATAAGTTTCATTTGGTTACTCCTGTCGGTTTGAGCTCGATGTGTCTGAGTCGATCAAACCATCCACCATACGTATCCGTCGACCGGAGCGTTTACCCAATTCCGGATCGTGTGTAACCATGATCAGGGTCAACCCCTTTTGATTGAGCGCTTCGATAATGTTGATTACTTCCTGTCCGGAAAGGCGATCAAGATTTCCGGTTGGTTCGTCGGCAAGCAGAATATGAGGCTGCATAATTGTCGCCCGGGCGATAGCAACGCGTTGACGTTGCCCCCCGGAAAGCTGGTCTGGGCGATGTTTGGCTCGATCGGACAGGCCAAAGGCCTGCAACACCTCGTTAACCCGCTTTTTACGTTCACTAACGGCAAGCCCGGCCAACATCATTGGCAGTTCAATGTTTTCCGCAGCTGACATGCGTGGAACGAGGTGAAAAAACTGAAAGACAAAACCGATTTTATGGCGCCGTAGTGCTGCCTGCTGGGCATCACCAAGCGTCGTCATGTCTTCTCCCTCAAGGTGATAGGACCCACTGTCGGGCCGGTCAAGCAAGCCTATGACGTTCAGCAGGGTTGACTTGCCGGAGCCTGAGGGTCCCATGATGGAGACATACTCTCCTGAAGAGATGGACAGATCAATATCGTCCAGGGCGGTTACCTGTTCGTCACCCACCGAAAATTGTCGGCGTATTCCGGACAGGTTGATCATGGTTGACCTTCAGAGAGTAAAACTGTGACTCCGTCTTTAAGCTCTGGTTTGTCGACGTTTACCACAACCTGAATCCCTTCATCCAATCCGGACACCACCTCGGTAAAGGCCCAATTGCTCAGTCCGGGGGTAAAGGTTCGTTTGCTGATCGTACGGTCCTGGTCCGAAAAGACATAGACCGCGTTACCATCCATGACCGCTTCTGAGGGTACCTTCAGGGTATCGGTACGGACATCAAGGATAATTTCGACATCGGCGCTGTATCCGGCGAGAAGGTAAATAAAATCGCTACGATCGACAAAGTCCACCTCAATATCGATCGTCCTGGCCTGCTTCGCCAGGTCGAGAACATAGGGGGCGATACGGCGTACTTTTCCGGCGAACTCCCGGCCACGGAAGGCATCAAGAGTAACCCGGGCCACCATATCGATGCGAACTGCTGCGGCATCTACTTCGTCGATCGGGGCGGTTATATAAAAACAGCTGTTTTCAATGAGGTCGACGACCGGAGGTGTCTGTACGCCGACTGGTGAGGGCGTCACATATTCATTCAATTCCCCTTCAATTTTGGCAATGATGCCGGAAAAGGGAGCGATAAGTCGGGATCGGGAAAGGTTGGCCCGGGCCAGCGAAACATGAGCAAGACTCATTTGCACCGAGGCGCGGGAAGCGTCGCATTTGGCTCTCAGGGATAAGGCCTCCGAGACGGCCATATCTGTTTGCTCCTGTGAGCCTACTCGGTTTTTTAATAACGTTTGTGCTCGCTTTGCCTGCCGTTGAGCCTCCTCGGCTGACTGACAGGCTGCCTCGGCTTGAGCCCTGGCAACGGCTGCCTCCTGCTCTGCTACAGCGAATTGAGCCGAGAGGTCTTCGTTCCAGATCTCCAGCAACAGATCGCCCGCTTCAACCTGATCACCCTCGTGTATGGGCAGCGCTGCTATTTGGCCGCCGATGCTTGGCGACAGTCGGGCCCGCCGACAGGCGTTTACCGTGCCGGCCCGGGTATTTGCAACGGTTTTTTCAACAATCCCCCGGGTGACCAACCCGACCATCACCTCAACCGGCTTGGCTCTTGTTTTCTGCCAGATCAGAAAAGCGATACCGGCAATCACCAACACCACCACGAGCCATCGAATCAGCCTGCCCATGTCAAATCTCCGTTTGCTTTCTTCTTTCAAATTCTAACCGGAAAGTTCCTTCCATACAGCCACCATTGTTTCTTTCACAAGTCAAAATTGATAAACAGATCATACCGAATCGGGAGTCAAGCGCCCCGAATGGTTTCCGCTGGGAACATGTAATGATCTTTTTCCCTGTTAACTTAACATAATAGGTAAAAAAACACTTCTTGTGATCCATATTTGTTAAGGAAGCAGGAGTATCTATCGCAGGAAAACGTCAGGAGTCTAAAAACAACTGGCGTATCCCCAGGGATTCGAACCCATTGCTTATCTCATTACTGAAAATGACAATCAATGGATTAAAGAGATGTAACAGTCTAGAATTAAGAGATTTTTTTAATGCCAGAAAATTGCAGGATATCACTCAAGCTTATTTACTATAAGAAAATGTAATATGTTTTGGTCACAATTTTGGACACAATTGAAGTGACAACGGTTTCGGCTTTAACAATGATAAGGAATTTTCACCAAGGTCTCCAATTCCAGGAAAGAAAAACCCAGAAAGCCTATCCATTGTTTTAATCTTCGGTCGTCTGTTAGTTCGTTTCATTAGGCTAGCTGTTTGTCGAAGGGCCAGATTTTGTTCAGCTAGATTGGAAATTACACTGAATTTCGACCAAATAAACATAACAAAATTTCCAAACGTTTTGATCATGAAATCAGCTTGACAGATGTGTAGTATTTGTCAATGATTTCAGAATGTACGGATTTTTTGCCAGGGACAGGGGTATGATGGAGTGATCATCCTGATAATCTTGCCAGAAATATATAAGATCCAAATGATAGGCTCCTGCTACGTGTTATGAAGAGCTGTCGTCCAAATAGGTTTGATGGTACTCTCTTTGATCTTAAAAATGGTTTGGAGGGGTGAAATTTGGTAAAGAGAAGGGTATACACAAAAAAAGTTGCAAAAAGAAGGAGGCAAAGGGAGGAGGAAACGACTAGATTATCAAATAAAACCGGCTGGACGGTCGAGTTGTTAGAGATGCCTTATCACCTCACCAATTATAAAAGAAATACTCATCTTTAGATAATAGCAATTAATCAATTGATATAATTGCAAAACATTTGCCCTTATGCTTTTTCATGGTTTTTGATTTATTGGATTTTACTTTTATATTCCACCTGGTATCTGGCATGATACTTTTATGACAGCGATAGATTTACCCAAAAAAGCTCGGCTGCTCGTCGTTGATGACGAAGCAGGAGCACGGGAATCCCTTGAAGCCATTCTTGAAGATGAATATCAAGTAGTCTGCGTTGAAGACGGGCACAAGGCCCTAGCAGCCATTCAAAAGGAGGAGTTCGATCTCGTTCTGCTTGATCTTTCAATGCCCAAAATGGGAGGCATCGAAGCCCTTGAACAGATAAAGCGCCACGATAGATTTTTGGATGTGATTATTGTATCAGCCATTGATCGGGCTTTGGAAGCGACGGCCGCTAGCCAAAAAGGGGCTTATGATTATATTACCAAACCCTTCGACCCGGATACTATTCTGGCCAGGGTGGACCGTGCCTTGCAAAAACGGTATCTTGAGCAGGAGGTTTCCTTTTTACGCTCTGAAATGGCCCATCGCTCTAAGCAGGCGCAAATCATTAGTCAGTCTAAATATATGCAGGAGATTTTCCTAACCATCAAGAAGGTGGCCAGTACCTCCAGCAGTATACTGATTAACGGAGAAAGCGGCACCGGTAAAGAGTTAATTGCCCGTGCTATTCATACCGCCAGTGAACGCGATCAGAAACCCTTTGTAGCCCTCAATTGTGCCTCAATTCCTTCGGAGTTAATTGAAAGTGAATTGTTCGGCCACGAAAAAGGTGCATTTACCGGCGCTCATCACCGTACTCCCGGTAAATTTGAATTTGCCAATGGCGGCACCTTGCTATTGGACGAGATTTCCTCGCTGAAGAGCGAATTTCAGGCCCAACTTTTAAGAGTACTGCAAGAGCGGGAATTTACCCGGGTGGGGGGGCATCGTGTAATAAAAGTGGATGTGCGCATCATTGCTGCCACCAATACCCGACTGGAGGAGATGGTCCGCAAAGGGACGTTCCGCGAAGATCTCTATTTCCGGTTGAATGTGATACCCATTAACGTGCCTCCTTTGCGTCAGCGCCAGGGAGACGTGCCTCTTTTGGTACACTATTTCCTGGCCAAGCTTAATCGCCAGCTGAACAAGAATATTAAAGCCATAACACCGGAGGCCATGGCTGTACTGGAATCATACCCTTGGCCGGGAAACATCCGTGAATTGGAAAATCTTATTGAGCGCATGGTGGTATTGGGTTCGGACAATACCCGAATAGACCAGGGGGATCTTCCCTCTGACGTTCTTTATCACGAAGAGACCGTCCAGAACTTGCCGGGGCTGGATGGCAATAATACTGGGCTGCTCCAAGCCCGCCACTCTTTCGAGCTTGCTTACATTACGCAGGCTCTTCGAAAATGCAAGTGGAACCAGACAGAAGCAGCGCAACTGCTGAAAATCCATCGAAACACGCTCATCCAGAAAATGAAGGCCCTCAATATCCGTAATAGTGAGTAGCTCGCTGACTTGAATCCGAGAATTGTAGTGTCCCACCCTACTATTGGTGTGGACTTTAGCGGGAATGGCTAGCCGATCTGACAATATCTATTGTAGTCCAGGACTGGATATTGTCAGATCGGAAATCTTCTCATGAATAGGTAAATGGATGGTGAACTGGGTGCCTTGCTCCTTTTTACTTTGTGCATCAATCTGGCCACCATGTTCGGTAATGACTTTATGGGTTATTGGCAAACCCAAACCGGTGCCACTATCTTTGGTGGTAAAGAATGGGTTGAAGATTTCTTTTAATACCTTGGGTGGTATGCCTTGACCCGTATCTTCAAAGATTATGGTGACTCTGCCGAGTGCTTGGGTGTTTTGTCGTTGCCCATCGTCAGGTATCTCTTCGGAAAACGTTCTAATTGTCAACTGACCGCCAGAGGGCATGGCCTGGATGGCATTACGCGCCAAATTATGAAATGCTTTGATCAGCTGATTGGCGTCGGCCTGCATAGGTGGCAGCTGGTCTTGTAATTCTGGGAGGTATTCAATATTACGATGCTGTAAATCACCTTCGATCATATCAATAGTTTGTCTCAATAACCTGTTAATATCGGTGGCGGCAAAATCATACTTGGGAATCCGGGATAATTCCAGTAACTCCTCAACTAATAGATTAATTCGTTCGGTTTCCCGGGGTACCGTGCGGTTGAATTTTTCCAGAAAGCCGGGTTTATCGACCTTGCGGGGAAGCAGTTGGACAAAGGTCTTGATGGCCGATAGCGGGTTGCGGATCTCGTGAGCCATACCGGCAGCCAATGTCCCCAAGGCTGCTAATCGTTCCGACTGCCGGATGCGAGCTTCCAGTTTTTTCAATTCTGTAATGTCGTGAAGATTTAAAATAATCTCAAGGGGGTATCCTTTGGCATCATGCAGAATACTGGAGCCCACGAGGATTGTGTGGATATCCGTGTCCTTGCTGATTTCAATCTCTTGGTGAGTCACTGCGGTTGGTTGGTGAAGCATGTTTCGGACCAGCAAATCCAGCTGGGATGACTCTCCCAGGATGGAGGCAATCGTTTTTCCTCTTGTGGTATTGAAGGGCGAAATTCCCAAGAGAGTCTTGGCCGCGGGATTAATGGTTACCACGGTACCTGTCATATCGACCGACAAGAGACCGTCAGCCATGGTGCTCATCAACTTTTCGGTGTAGTTCTGGAGTCGTTGAATCTCCGTAAGCTGTTGTTCCTGTCGTTCCTGGTGGGCCAGGACTTCACTGGTCATCGTAGCAAAATTGGCTGCCAGAACTTCGATTTCGTCACCTGTTTTTACTTCAATTTTTTGTTTGAAATTTCCCTGGGCCACATCCATGGTAGCCCGCACCAGGTCGCCCAGGGGCCGGGTCACCCGCTGGGCGCCTAAAATAGATATGATGGTTCCGATGCTTAAGGCTACTATACCAATGGCTAAAATTATCCAGATCGTCTGGCGTATTTGCCGATACATAGGTACCAGGGAGAGACCGACCCGTACAGTTCCCCAACGGTCCACCGAATTTGGTAAAAAAACAGGCATGGCCACATCCAAAGCGGGAAGCGTGCCAGATCCCATTTCAATCTGTTGAACCAGGGGATCAGTGGCCGCAACCGCTCGTTGGCTGATCTCATCGGTAAGATTCTGACCCTGAAGATCTGGCCTCTTACTATAGCCTGCCACACGCTGCTCTTTGTCATGCACAACCACATAGAGAATATTTGGGTCTTGAGCCGCCCGGTTGGCAAATTGTTCAAGAGTTATATAGTCGTAATTGAGCAGTGCATTGGTGGAGGTAGCCACCAGGCTTTGACCAATGGCTTTTCCGCGCTGTTCGAGCTGGTGTCGAATGGTGCGGCTTTGAAACCACACTAGGGTAAGTATCAGAACCCCCAGCAGCAGGATGAGCATGCCGGAATTTGCCAAAACCACTCGATATCGGAGAGGAATGAAGCGGGGTTTGTGGAGCAGTCGAAGTTGGAGCGGCCATTTTTGCATGGTTATAAAGTTAAAATATCTGCAAACTACGGTGTTGACGCATCCCTTTTTAACCAGACACGATGAAGTGACATATAATCAGCTCCTAATGCACTGGGTTGAGCACCTTTAACAAAAGGCTTGTAAACTCGATCAACGCTCAGATAAATTAATGGAATCATGGGAGTTGATTCCATAATCAGCGCTTCGATTTCACGGTACATCTCGGTTCGTTTACTCGGATTGCTTTCTCCCCGGGCCGACAAAAGTAATTGATCTACATTTTCATTATTGAATCCCATAAAGTTAGCTGAAGATCCTGAAGCGAACAATGGATATAAAAAACTGTCTGGATCCGGCATATCGGCAAACCATGCATAGCGGTAAATCTGGACTGCATCCGAGTTGATATAAGCTTCAAACTCTGACCAGTCGGTGATATATTTTATTTCCAAATCGATCCCCAGTTGAGCCCATGCATCATGGACAAAACTCAATTCAGCCTGGGCAAAGGTAGATTTAGAACCGGAAACAATCTCAATCGAAAGCGCATTATTCTTTTTCTCTTCTAACGTGCTGTTAAGACTCTTTTGAGCAGCGGCGAGAGCATCATCCTGGATTTTGTTTTCTTGGCTAACACCAGGCATACCAGGTGGCAGAATTCTTCCGGCCGGTTCAAACTGACCATTATAAACATGATTGATTAATTTTTCACGATCAATGGCTGTGGAAAGTGTTCTTCGAAATTCAGGGTTATCAAGCGGAGGTTGGTCCACCCTGAGACCGTAAAACATTAGACTTAAGGCTGGGCGGTGGAACCACTGGAGATCATCTTGCTCGGACAATTCTTGTCGGGTAGTACCTAAAACAAGCATCTCATCGAGTTTTCCGCTTCGAAAATCAGCTAAAATGTGGTCAATCTCTACACCTGGATAAATCGTATAATCCACCCCGTCCAGGAAAGCCGTCCCACCGAAATATTCCGAAAAACGCGCTAACTGAATCCGCTTATCGGTCTCCCATGAGACAAATCGAAAGGGCCCGCTCCCTATGGGATTTCGACCAAATTCGTCTCCTAATCGGATCACTTCAGCTTTTGGTACGATTTTGGCTTGGTACATGCCCAGGGCCGTAAGGAATGGCGCATGTGGCTCTTCCAATCGTACGAGCACGACACGCTCATCTACTGCTTGAAGCCCCTCTACGGTTTCACTCTGGTGGTCTCTATATGCTTTTGCACCACTTATTTTGAGTAGGTGGGGTAACGTTGCTGGAGAGGGGTCAATGCGCAACAGACGGCTGAGGGAAAAAACCACATCCTCTGCCGTGACCGGGTCGCCATTATGAAAACGGGCTTTTTCCTGAAGAACGAATCGGTAGTTTTTACCGTTTTCTTCCACCTGCCAGGTTTCGGCCAAGGCGGGGAGTACCTGTAGGTAGGGGTCGAAACGGACCAGGCCGTCAAAGATTTGCTGAACCACTGCTGTGCCATATTGATCTTGTACATAGGCGGGGTCAAGGGTGGCTGGATTGTTCAGTAAAGGGGCGTGGTAGATGCCCCCCCGAGTGACTTGTTCTTCGGTTGGGCTAGTTCCATTTGTTTTTCCTGTCTTTTTTTCCGGCTGGTCACAGGAACTGATAGACAATGTAACAAAGAAGCCAACGCAAATGAGCATCAGGCACGATAATCGGTATAGTCCCACTCAACCACCTCCATCGGTCATGAATAGAAAACGAAAAATATCACATATTAATTGGTATTGTAATAGCTTTATGTGATTGATGACAAAAAGTAGTCGCTGGGTTTGCGTTGAAACAAAAAAAAACACGAATCATTTGATTCGTGTTTTGCCCTCTCACCCGTCCATATCAAAAATCTAGGGGATGAGGAGGTATGTCAATCTATTCCGGGATTGATTATAATCCGGCCCCGCCACGTGCCAAAACGGGTAAGGCATAGCTGGCAACCACAACACTTACGACAAAAATCTGAATCATTACCTTTTTCATACTCATTTTCCTCCTGCTTAATTTTGATCGAGAGGGTTGATGTTTGTACGCATTCCCTATTCGAATGTAAAATTGGGATCTCTCGTATTAGAATCTAAATAAAGCAAGGTTCATGCCAGGTGATTTTCCCCGTTCAGGATAGAACTAAAATATTGAAAATATTGATGAAATTTTAGAGCTATCAAAAAGTGTAACGAATCATTGATTTGCACACAGTAGTATGATCCAAGGTAGATTTATTGATATAACCACCTGGGGTAAAAGGGAAAAACCATGAATGCACACAATTATGTGCGATGCACACAATTATGTGCAGAAAGTTTGGGCTGATCTATCGATTGGATTGCGGAATTGGGGCTGAATCAGTGATGAGATACCCGGCTTTATGAAATTTTCGAAAATGGATACGCACACCTTAACCACAAAATTTCCCACAAATCTGTTCAGTTGAGCACCCGATTGTGCTTTGCATGGCAAGCTTTAAAAGAGTGTTGGCATCATTTTTGCTATCCTAACGAATATCGCACAAACCACGGGGCTTCGCAGCTACGAGATAGCGGTGCAAGATTACCCTAACACAAACACCATTATTATATGGAGTATGAAATGGAGATGATAAACAAGGAATCGATATTTGTCGTAGATGATGACCAGGGCATTCTGGATTCATTTGATGCCATGTTGGGGGATGATTACTCCCTGTACATGGTGGACAACGGGGTGGACGCATTGGAGTTTTTAGACCGGCATCAACCTTGTCTGATGTTCCTGGATTTGAAAATGCCTCGGATGAATGGGTTGGAATTGTTGGAAAATATTGCAGCTAGGAACTTATCTACTATTGTCGTGGTTGTTACTGCATTACCACAAGATCAATACGAAGAATTGGCCCGTCAGTATGGTGTTTACAAATACCTGCGAAAACCCCTTGACGTGGATGAGGTAGAAGATATCGCCGCCGTTGTGCTGCATTGATTTTCCAACAAAGGAATCGGATACCCATGCAATACAATATATTATTCATTGATGATGAATCCGGTGTGCTCGAGGCCCTGGAGTGGACCTTCGCTGATGAACCCTATGGGTGCCTGACCTGTAAAACACCTGTGGAAGCATTGAGATTGATGGAGGAAATTGATTTTGCTGTTGTCGTTTCAGATCAGCGCATGCCAGAAATGGATGGCACTGAATTACTTGAGAAGATCAAACATCAGTGGCCGGCAACCATCCGCATTCTTATGACCGCTTACCAGGAAATGGATATCGTCCTTGATGCGATCAACAAGGGACATGTTTACAATCTTATATTTAAACCCTGGGATGAGACGGAGTTGAAGCGGGCAATCAAAACCGCAGTTGACGATTATAAATTGAGAAAAGCCAGCGATGGTTCCGAACAGTTGAAGAGCGAAACCAATCAACTTGTTCAGTTAAATCATCGTATGGAGATGAAAAATCAGTATCTGATGGAAAGGTTGCAGCAAGCCCAGAAGATGGAAGCACTTGGCAACCTGTCAAGCGGCATTGCCCATGATTTCAACAATATTCTCCTTATTATCAATGGTTGTCTGGACCTGGTGATGGTTGACAGTTCTCTCATACCCAGCGTCTATACCAAACTTGTCCAAGCACTGCAGGCTTCAAACCGAGCAAAGGATCTTGTGTCACAGATACTCTCCTTCAGCAGTGCTAACGAGAGCAGTGGCAAACCGATCAAACTCGGCCCTTTGGTTAGAGAAGTATTGGCATTTATTCAAGCTGCTTTGCCATCCAACATCGAGATTCGTCAGAATATAGCCATCCACTCAGAAAAGGTTCAGTTAGACCCTACGAAAGTCTATCAGATACTTATGAATCTATGTATGAATGCCGCCTATGCCATGAATGGCAACAAAGGCATCGTTCACATTAGTTTAACCCGAACCCGAAGTGACCAGCCGGAACAGGCTGGTCGTGTGAAATTGCTCCCTGGCGATTACTTTTGCCTGACGGTTAGTGATAACGGATACGGTATCGATGAGGTCAGCCTGGGACAGATTTTTGATCCTTACTTTACAACCAAGCAGAAAAATGGAGGGACCGGGCTGGGGTTGGCTCTGATTAATCAAATTGTTCAAGACCATGGAGGGCGCATTTCCGTACAAAGCGAGGTTGGTAAGGGATCTGATTTTCATGTATATCTGCCTCTGGTTGAAGACTCTCAAAGCGTGCTGACCACGAAAATGGTTTAAAGACCCACCAGTTTATAACTACTCTTTCATGTTGAATTTTACAATGTGCATCTAAGCTTTCTTCAGTGTCAAACTCAACGCTGTAATTCAGCTCTGTATCTCAGATTTTGACGGCACTGCGCCAATAGCTCGCAATCAGGCGTTTCTAAGCCCAAGACAGAAGGTTATCAGCTAATGCAAGCGATACAGAAAAGGGATTATCAGCATGTTGTGTGAAACAGTCCGCCTGCAGGCTCTCCTTTTTCGACAAGTTCATTGTATATCGCAATTGCTTTTTTGGTGTCAAGAACATAGGTTTTGATACCCAACTGCTCTAGTTTTTTCAATGTGATTTCTGGGATATGTAATCTTTTCAGGCGGCCCTTTGTGAGCACAACATGACGGCACCCTGCAGCTATGAGTTCGTTTAGTTCAGCCGGCTGAATTCCCTCACTGTGTCCGGTACCGTGTTCTCGCCAATCCCAGGCGTTGCCTCCGCCGGGCCAGAGCTTTACATCCTTGAATTCACCCAGGTTTTCAATTTCTATTTTTCCCCATCCCGAAGACAGGATCTTAGGACTTTTCTTCATCAGTGCTCCGTTTTTTTCTTACGTACAGTGTTTTATCCACTTGTGAGACAGTTTTATCATGGCTGTCCAGAATGTGTGCACCCAGCTTGATAAGATGCTTTCTGCCATCGGCAAAGTGGATCCAATTGATGGTGCCTGTCGACATATGGATGTCACCCAGGGCCAGAATTTTCATTCTGGATCACCCTGGAAAGAAAACAAGAACTGTTTCGCGTCTTGACACCAAAACTTCTATGGTTAACATTTTCGCCGACTTTATAGAAAAAATCAAGATAGCGATCAGTGGATCGTTCATCAGGATTATTATTCAGAAACAAATGAGGAAGAAAGAATGACAGAAACTACGACAACATTTGAATTTCAGGCAGAAACAAAAAAACTTCTTGATATCGTTATCAATTCTCTCTACACAGAGCGTGACGTTTTTGTCAGGGAATTGATTTCAAACGGTGCAGATGCTCTGGAAAAATATCGTTATGAGAGTCTGACTGCGGAGAATCCCTTTGATGAGCATGTGCCGCTTGAGATATCAATCGACCTGAATGAGGATAAAAAACAACTGACAATTACCGATACCGGTATCGGTATGACGCGGGATGAATTGGCCTCCAACCTCGGCACTATCGCTCACTCCGGATCCACCACCTTTCTGGCCGATCTTGCAGAGGCTGCGCGCAAAGATGTGAGCCTGATCGGTCAATTCGGGGTTGGCTTCTACTCTGCTTTTATGGCAGGAGCAACGGTACGTGTGCAGAGCCGGTCCTGGGACGGCAGTGAGGGAAATGAATGGGTCTCCGATGGTACCGGTTCTTATACGATCAGTGAATGTCCGGGACTGCATCGGGGGACAAAAGTCATTATTGAATTAAAAGAAGACGCTCATGATTATGCACAGAAATGGAAAGTTGAAGCGATTATCAAGCAGTACTCTGCGTTTGTGCCCTTCCCCATAAAACTCGATGGCGAGGTCGTTAACACGGTTCAGGCTCTGTGGACCCGCAATCGGTCGGAAATAAAGGAAGAAGAATACACTGAATTTTACAAGTTTATCGGCAACGCAACGGATGATCCGATGTTTCGTCTGCACTTTTCAGCAGATGCACCGCTTGCCATAAATGCACTTCTTTTTGTTCCCCAGGAGAATTTTGAAAGTATGGGGTTTGGCAGAGTCCTCCCGGGAGTTAATCTTTATTGTCAGCGTATTCTCATCGATCAGCACTCTGAAAATATTCTGCCCGAGTGGCTGAGGTTTTTGAAAGGTGTTGTGGACAGCGAAGATTTACCCCTCAATATTTCACGCCAGGCCCTGCAGGACAATGCCCTTGTGGCAAAACTTCGAAAGGTGATAACCAAGCGCTTCCTGAAATTTCTTGATGAAGAGGCGAAAAAGGATGAAGACGCATACCTGCATTTCTGGAAAACATTTGGCATCTACCTCAAGGAAGGGCTGACAAGCGATTATGAATTTCAGAAGGAACTCGGGAAACTGGTGCGCTTTGAATCGTCAAAGTCAAAAAACGGCACCCCGATCAGTCTTGCCGACTATGTACTTCGAATGAGTCCTGAACAGCAGGAGATCTATTACATAAATGGTCCGAACAGGGTGGCCATTGAGGCAGGGCCATATACTGAAATGTTCAGGAAAAATGATGTGGAAATCCTCTACACCGTGGAGCCTATTGATGATTTTGTGCTCAGTCACCTCGGGGAATTTGATGGTAAAAAGCTGGTATCTGCTGATCGGGCCGACCTTTCTTTGAAAGATGCACAATCGCCTGCTGATGGGGACTCAGCAATCAAGAGTGAGACACTTGATGAAAAAACAGTTGAAGCATTGATTTCCTGGATGAAGAAAACACTGGAAAATAAAGTGGCTGATGTCAGTATCTCGAAACGTCTTGTCGATGCTCCGGCGATGATTGTGAATCCTGATGGATATATGACCTCCTCAATGGAGCGGGTAATGGCAGCCAGCAGGTCTGAGAAAGGCATAATGGGTGAGGTCAGTAAGAAGAACCTTGAGATAAACAGTTCCAGCGAACTGATTGGCAAGCTGGCCGGTCTGATGGTCTCTGATGAGTCGTTTGCCGCCGAGGTTGCTCTGCAGATTTATGATAATGCCATGATCCAGGCCGGATTGACGGTCGATCCTCTTGAAATGGTTGAGCGTAATTATCGAATTCTTGGCAAAGTGGTGACCTGATACCTCATGGTTATGCCAAAAATGGCAAAACCTCAGGGAACCGGGGAGTAGCTGACTGGCTCAAATTACGAGGATGACGACAATAGAGTTGAAAAATCATCCTCTTCAGGATATAGCTCTGGTGTGTTTCGATGTCATCAGTACGGTTAAATGAAATCCCTGGCCTTATCGATTCAGCTGTATTGGGGGCAAAGTGACATCGTCATGGGGCATGGTATGAACAGGGATGAATTTCTGCATGACCAAGGGCTATTCCGGAGAATACAATGTCATCAATAAGCAAATTATCTATCTTTCTTGCCACATTGCTGTTGCTTGTCTCCTGTGCTGACAGACCGATCAGACACCTGGCATCAGATGCCAGCCTGATCAAGCCGGGCACAACAACCAGAGAGGATGTCCTGACCTATCTTGGTGATCCCGACGCTCAGCAAATGGCATCTGAGAATACTGAGCGTTGGATTTACTACGAAGAACTGCAGTCTACAATGCAGAGGACCCCCTATTTCGGCGGTTTCTTTAATGCCAGCGGCTTCAGCAGGATAGTGGTAACATTCGAGGGTGATACTGTTGTCGACTGCACGTACAGTTCACATGATTCAGATGAATTTGACTGGGCAGACGATTTTTCCTGGCAAGAGAAACGAGAGTAATGCCTCTTTATACGACGATCCGGGAACGTATGGTGGTCGAACAGCTTGTTCCCCGAGGTATCAAAGACGACAGGGTTCTTGCGGCCATGAGGGAAGTACCGCGTCATTATTTCGTTGATGATGCCTTGCAGTCCCGCGCCTATGGAGACTTTCCACTGCCGATCGCTTCCGGCCAGACTATCAGCCAACCCTATATTGTCGCCTGTATGACGGAGGCTCTGAACCTGAGCGGTCATGAAACGGCCCTTGAGATAGGTACCGGCTCAGGTTATCAGGCGGCAGTACTCTCGAGACTCTGCACAAAAGTCTATACGATCGAGCGCATCCATGCCCTGCTGGCCGGCGCACGAAGAGTCTTCGATCAGCTCAACTATTTCAATATCAGTTCAAAAATGGATGACGGCACCATGGGGTGGCCCGAACATGGACCCTATGATGCAATTATTGTAACAGCCGGCGGCCCTGAAGTGCCTGAACCGTTAGTTGAACAGCTGGCAGACGGTGGAAGGTTAATTATACCGGTTGGCGATCAGCATCTCCAGGATCTTCAGCTGATCGAAAAAATTGATGATGAAATAAAGATTAACCATCTTGAAAAGGTCAGATTTGTGGACCTGGTTGGTGAATATGGCTGGTAGCAATGGCCCCAATCAGGCCCGCGGTCCTGTTAAACGGCTCTATGATCGCTGCATGAAATGGATTGCCGGACCATATGGAGTCTGGGTGCTTTTCGTTATCGCCTTTGTGGAATCATCTTTTTTCCCCATTCCACCGGATGTCTTTTTAATCGCCATGTGTATCGCTGCGCCGACCAAGGCCTTTAAATATGCCGCAGTATGTGCGATTGGCTCTGCAGCCGGGGGGGCTCTCGGGTACGGACTTGGCTTCTGGTTTATGGACTCTGTCGGTCAGCAGATTATCGCCTGGTACGGCCTGGATGATAAATATTATCGGGTGCAGGAACTCTACAGGACCTATGATATCTGGGCTGTCGGTGCCGCCGGCTTTACCCCGCTGCCGTATAAATTATTTACGATTACCGCTGGTGCATTTCAGCTTAATTTCCCCACCTTTGTTGTCGTCTCTCTGCTTTCACGATCAGCTCGTTTTTTCCTCGTTGCAGCGTTTATCTGGAAATTCGGGAAACCGGTGCAGCGCTACATCGACAAGTATTTCAATATCCTTTCCATCGTTTTCTTGGTTTTGCTTGTTGGTGGCTTTCTCCTGATCAAAGTGTTATTGTAGAAGAAAAGATTCTCTATCTGGGATTATCCCGGATTATCATGTGGTCGTTACATCTTCACAGCCTTCGGTTCCGCCCGGTCCCCAATGGAGTATAGAGCATGGTCTATACCAGAGTACTCTGCCCACTTATATATCTGCTGTTGATGGTACCATCTGTTCTTGCCGCTCATGAGGTGCACCTGAAGAATGGTTCCGTTATTAAAACGGATTATGTTCGCCGTGATCAATCTCAGCTCACCTATCACCAATTCGGAGGTGACGTCTCTATACCTCTGTCTGAGGTAGATAAACTCATTTACACCCAGGATCGATCAGAACAAATCACCACTCAAAACAAGGCTGTCAGCCCGGAGAGCAGTCGTGATCTGAAGGCTGTTTTGGAGTCAAAACTGATACCGAAAGGGCCGATCGAAAATGCCAATCTTGCGGTAATTTCCATAATGACCTCATCCGGATCGGGATCGGGGTTTTTTATTAACAGTGACGGTTTAATTGTAACCAATCGGCATGTGATCAGGGGCAGTGACGTTAATAACCAGAGGGCTGAGCGGGTAATGGCAAAGGCCACAAAGCGTCTTGATGAATGGCAGACGAACTTAAAACGTGAAAAATCACATATTGATCAATATGGCAGAAACCTAAAGCAGAACTGGGCATCATTTAAAAAGACGGTCAAGGAGCAGGGCGAGCGGATAACTAAGGATAGTCGTTTAGCGGCCGAAAACTCGTTGAAAGAAAAATCGAAATACCTGGAGGAATGGCGCCGTGATTACAACGGCAGAAAGAATGATTTTCTGGCAAAGAAACGAGAAATAGATAATGAAATAAAAGTGTTCCATCAGCAAAATAAAGAGCTCTCTTCCCAGTCCAGGTTCACAATCACCCTCGCGGACGGAGAAGATAAATCAGCTATTCTCTACCGGGTCAGCGATCAGCGTGATCTGGCACTATTAAAACTTAACGGTTACCGGACACCGTATCTTGAGGTGGCTGATCGTGACTCGATCACCCTTGGCCAGCCCGTCTATGCTATCGGATCACCACTTCAACTCAAAAATTCAGTGACTTCAGGAGTCATTTCTAATTTTCGAGGAGAATATATCCAGACCAATTCAGAAATATATCCGGGCAACTCCGGAGGACCTCTCGTGACAGAGGATGGACGGGTGGTTGGCGTAAACAGTATGAAACTGATCACCGAGAAATTTGAGGGGATCGGTTTTGCCATTAATATCAGTGAAGTTCTTGCTGAATTCCCAGATTATTTCACAAAATAATTAGCCGCACGTAGACTTTTCCCACATGTTTCTTGGGAGTAAAGGTGTTTTGTGATACGATATTGTAATCGAGTGACGTAAGTGCGCCAAACTGGCTGCGACCGTTACCCGTAATGTCCCGTTTATCGCTGTTAAGAAATTGAAATGATCTACGATATTTTGGTGGCGATTGTCAGTTTATCAGGTGGGGAAAATCGATATCGGAGGATAGCACGGTGGAAAACATCCATGAGATCCGTAAAAAGAGACGGACACTCCAGGAAACCATGAATTTTATGGCTGCACTCTCTGCGGGGATTGAGCCGATCCTGGGAAGGGGTGCAAACAGCATGACCATGTCGGCAGGTCGAAATCTTGGACGTAAATTTTCACAGGATGCCAACAAGACAGATGATCTGCTTGCCGCCATAAAGGAAGTTGGCCGGGTACTTGAATATAATCATTGTCTCTGGGGTTTTGAGCCGTTTAAGCCTGCCAGTCAGGATGAGCTGGTTACCGTAAATGAGAATGGTGATCGGCAGATGCTTCTTGTCTTTAGGGATTGCATGATCCGCCAGTCACTTTTCAGGTTTGGACATCCCCAGCAAGGGTCACTCTGTAATATGATGTATGGCTTTTTTGCAGGAGCTCTTGAAAACATTATGGGGAAAACGGCAAAACTGGAAATCAAGCATGCCGGGGAAAACGCCTGCCTTAAACTATTAACCGTAGCAGCATAATAAAAAACGACAAAGAGGATTCACTAATGAGCAGTGGGAAAATACGGTTGAATACTGACTGGCTCTGTGATTGCGGCGGCTGCCATGTGGCACTGGTTGATCTGCATGAGAAAATACTCACTGTTCTCGAATCAGTTGAGATCCTTCATTGCCCGGTCCTGACCGACATAAAGGATTATCCGGAGGCAGACATAGGGATTCTTACCGGTTCCATTCGAACCGAACATGATCTCCATGCTGCAGAAGAAATGCGGCGCACATGTAAAACAATAATTGCCTTTGGTACATGTGCAGTTTATGGAGGTTTACATGGTGCCGGTCTTGCCCATTCCCGTGAGGAGATCATGGACCATGTTTACCGGAAATGTCCGACGACACGAACAGATACCATTCCAGACACAGATGTCAGTGAGCTTGCAAAAATGGTAACACCGATAGATGAAGTCATCGATGTGGATCTCTATTTGCCCGGTTGTCCTCCCCATGCTCATTTTATTTTTGAAAGCCTGCAAACATTAATCGAGAATCGGCAACCGCGCGTTACTCAGGATTCAGTGTGCGGCCGCTGCACCAGACAAATGATCAGGGGCGATGCTGCAGAGATAAAAAACAGCCTGGACGGCGTACCGGATGAAAAGATCTGTTTCCTGAGTCAAGGGTATATCTGTCTGGGGTCTGCAACGCTTGATCGCTGCATGTCGCCCTGTCCAAATCACGGGATCGCCTGTACCGGCTGTGCCGGCCCGACAATGCAGATTCTAGCCGAACCCTATCTGGATATACGTTCGGAGGTGAGTGACAGAATGTCGAGACTCACCGCAATCGAGCCGGAGACGATTCAAACGCATATGGAAAAAACCGCAAAAACTCAATATGCATATGCGATGGCAACAAAGATGATTGGTAATAAACCGACATTTTTGATTAAAAAATGGATTGCAGATGTGGAGGCAGGTTGAGATGGCTAAAACGATAAATATAGATCCTGTTACCAGAATAGAGGGCCATGCCCGTATTCTGCTTGAATGTGATGACAGCGGCAGCGTAGAAGAAGCCTTTTTTATTGTTAACGAGCTCCGGGGTTTTGAGCGTATCCTGGTTGGTATGGAAGCCCACACGATGCCCCAGATTACCGCTCGAATTTGCGGGGTCTGTCCCACGGCCCATCACCTTGCCTCAGCAAAAGCACTTGACAATGCAGCAGGCGTTGAGCCACCTCCTGCAGGAAAACTGATGCGTGAACTCATGTACATGGGACACTTCATTCACTCTCACGCCTTATCTCTTTATATCCTCGCCGGACCGGACCTGGTCTTTGGTCTCAATGGTGAAACAGCAACTCAGAATGTGGTCGGAATGGTAGAGAAAAACCCCGACCTGACCAAGAAAGGCTTGAGAATGCGTTCGCTGGGACAAAAAATAAACGAGGTGGTCGGGGGCCGTGGCATTCATCCTGTTACTGCTATTGCTGGCGGTATTGCCACAAAATTAAATGACGCGCAGTATGCCAGGCTGCAGGAACTCACCCGCGAGGCAGTTGATCTCGCCAGTGAGCTGGTCCCGGTCACCAAAGAACTGCTGTTGAGGTTGCTCGATGAGAACCCGGTCCTGCTGGACAAACTCAATGTTCCAAGCTGGTATCTGGGAACAGTGAAGAACGGTAAACTCAATGTCTATGACGGCAGTCTCCGGGCAATGGATGAGCACGGGGAGATCAGGGCTGAGTTTGCTGCAGCGGCCTATGCTGATTACCTGGTGGAGCGTGCGGTGTCACGTTCCTATGCCAAAGAGGTGTATCTCGATGTCGATAATAGTGAGCACATGTATCGGGTCAGTACACTGGCCCGCATGAATGTTGTCGATGGCATGGAAACAGAGCGTGCCCAGAAAGAATTTGAGGAGTTTCGCAGTCGCTTCGGCCGACCCTGTCATAACGCCGTACTGCAGATGTACTGTAAACTGGTGGAGCTGGTTTATGCCTGCGAAAAAGCAGATGAAATCATGAATAATCCCGAGCTTCGCGGCGAATCCAGGGTTCCCGCACGGTTTAGCGGGGGCCGCGGTGTCGGCCATGTTGAGGCCCCACGCGGGGTTCTGGTTCATGACTATCAGATCGACGAGGGTGGCATTGTTCGCGGCGCCAACATGATTGTTGCAACCCAGCAGAATACGGCTGCGATCAACAAATCCTTAAAGGAAGGCGCGATTAATCTGCTGGACGGTGGTGATGATGAGAAGATGCTCAATAGACTGGAATTTGTCGTTCGCTGCTATGATCCTTGTCTTGCCTGTTCGACTCACGCTATTGGCAAAATGGAGTTTGAGGTGGAAGTGGTCAGGGGTGGGAAGACAATTCGCAGAATAAGGAGGAACTAACGATGCTTGAAATGGAAATCCGGGAGAAGGGTTGCCGCGGTTGCAGGTTCTGCGCAGATATATGCCCGACTGAGGCAATAGCATTCGATGATGCAACACAGAAAGCGATGGTTAAATCAGCCGACGATTGCATCGGCTGCCTGAGTTGTGCATTTATCTGCCCATCCGGGGTAATCAGCCATAAAGGCCATCACGTGGTGAAAAACTTTTATCGAAACCTCGATTTCAGTCGCCGAATGGAGAAATTCTTATGATTGACTGTATTGAACTGGAACAAACCATAGAAGATCATGACAAGGCGTTTATTGAGGTATCGTTTCTGCTGGATATGTTTATTGATACCATCGAAACCTTTGTTGGCAAGTCAACCCCGGCACTGGCGGTTGCCTCGGGTCGGAAGATGGCACAAAATATGCCGATCTACCTTGAAGAACCAAGTGGAGTGACTGCTCTTGAAGAGATGCTCAGGGTTTTTTCAGAGGGTTTCGACATCGCTGGGAAATTTGATGGAAAAGAAGCGACAATCCATATCGATCACTGTCCCATTTATGCAGTTTGCCAGGAGAGAAAGCTGGAAATCAATGGTCCGACCTGTCAGATGTTTCATTACTATATAGCCGGGATTATGGCTGAATTAACAGGTAGTCCGGCCAGGCCGAAAACCATTGAAGCGGGTGAGAAGTGCAGTTTCAAGTTGATGTTCAGCGGACTGAGGGGATAATGCACAGGAGTCTGATTGTCTGTATCGGTAATGATCTGGTTGCCGACGATGCGGTTGGGCACGCACTGTATCACCTTTTAGCGGCAGCAGAACTTGATAATGATGTGCGACTCTGCCTGCTAGGCGTTGGCGGCCTGGCGGTGATTGATGAGCTGGACGGAGAAGATCTGCTGATCGTTGTTGACGCCGTGCAGCTCGGCGCAGCTCCGGGGGCGGTCCATGTGCTCGACTGGGACCAGATTCCAGCCAGTGAGATGCGTCCGGTCAGCGGTCACGGAATTGGGGTCAGAGAGGCGCTTCAGGTATGTCAGCGTCTCTATCCTGAGAAGGCGCCAGCAGAGATTTATCTGGTCGGTGTTGAGGGGGTTTGCTTCAACAAGGTTGGGGCAGGACTGAGCCCGGAGGTGAAAAAGGCATTGCCTTTTGCGGTTGAAGCGATTTCACAACTCACCCATTAAAAAAGCGCTCCGATGACCAGAGTGGCTGCCGGTGGCCTCCTTATGCAGATTATTTTGGAAGTGGAATGACGTATGGGCCTTCGGGTATAATGGCGACATTGTTGCTCCCCTGCTCCTTAAGGCTTGCAATTACGGCATCTTCAATGGAATCGATATGTTCCACGCAGGTCTGTTTTCGTTCAGACTCAGATAAATTGGTTGTGTAAAGCTTAACTGAGCCATGCCTGAGTGGTTTGAGGAGCATTTCAGTCTGCCATTCGTCAATCAAAGCCTCTTCACGGCCATAGAGTGTTGCCATGAAGTCGTCCATACCCTGTTTACAAAGCTGCTTTTGAGCGGAGACAAATTCCGGGCTGCCCATTCCTTCTGAACATTCACTGGCAATAATAAGGGTGCCACCCTTTTCCAGAATACCCAAGGGTCCGACCATTCCCTTAACCGTCTGGTAATAGGTTTTGTCGAGTGGGTAGCCTCCGGCCGAGGTGATAATTGTCCTGAATTTTTGGTCAATTTGAATTTCCGCGTATTTTTTCATGAATGTAACCGCTTCAAGATGGCTTGCTTCTATAGCGCCGAAGGTGACTTTTCCAAGCCGTCGCCTTTCGTCAATCACGGTATTAACCGCATAGATATCACCGATGGTCCTGATAATTTCAAGTTGAGCCTGGTGGAGCGGGTTTCCATCAAGGATGCAATTGTCAGAATTTTTATGTTCAAGGATATGTGCTGTATGGAACTTGAGAATGGTATCCTGGTAGGCGATTCCCGGGGCAACAACCTTCCTGCCGCCAGAGTAGCCTGCCATGAAGTGGGGCTCCACAAGGCCCGTTGCAATTTTCAGATCTGCGTCGATAAAGCGTCTGTCAATACCAATAGGAATGTTGCTCGAGGTATAGCCGAGATCAACATGGGCAGCCCTGTCCCTGGCAAAGTGATTTTCGATTCGAATGGTGTTATAGATTTCATCTGAGCCCACCAGTTCCCGAAGTTCTTCACCTTCATTCGGTCGATGAAGCCCTGTTGCAACCAGAATCAGAATGTTTTCCTTTTTTATTCCCGCTTCAACCAGCATCTGTATCAGAGGTGGAAGGACCAGACCATTGGGCACCGGTCTGGTGATATCACAGATCAGGATACATACTGTTTTCTTATTCTGAGCCAGTTGGGTGAGGGGTGGGCTCCCAATTGGATTTAATAGTGCTTCAGAAATGGATTCTGAACTGTCCGCAAGAACAGGCATCGGGTATTTGATTATAGGTGTTGTCTTGATCTGTTCGGGAAGTGTTATGGTAAGTTCTTTTTTGCCGTAGAGCAGCTGGTGATTCATCAAAAAAATCCTCCCGGCCTTCCATGGAGACTGATCGGTTGTTAAGGTTCAGAGTTTATAAATAAAAAACGTGTCTATTAATTTTTCTCTTCGAGAATCGACGCCACAAGCTTCTCGCCGGTTGATTGAAGGTGAGCCTTAAGGGCATCTTCTGCCACTGGGCCATTGCCTGTCTCAATCGCCTGTAATATTGTTTCGTGCTGTTCGAACACCTTCTCGTATCCCCAGTCAAATTTGGCTTTCTGTTCCATCCAGTGGCGGGTCGGCTGCCTCATTTCCGAGAGGAATTTAATTAATACACTGTTATGGCAAGCTTTTGCGACCGCCATATGAAAATCAAGATCAGGTTCTATCGGTTCTTTCTTATTCTTCAGCGAGGTTTTAAGAGCCAGGTGTTTCTCTTTGATCTCTGCCAGGTCCTCTGCAGTTGCGCGTTTAGCAGCGAGGCGTATAATAACGGTTTCCAGTTCAATCCTGGCTTCAACGAGCTCGCGGACTTTTTCCCGGCCAATACCAAGCAGCCCAAAAGATTTCAGACGACTGTCCGGCGAGAAATTGGCAACATGGGTACCCTGTCCCGGACGAACGGTTAAAAGGCCGACGAGGGAGAGTGCGCCGATTGCTTCTCTGATGGAACTTCTGCCCACATTGAACTGTTTCATCAATTCCGGTTCTGACGGCAGCCGGTCACCCGGATTGAATGTGCCATTACCAATCATGTTCATTAACGTGTCAGCAATTTGATCAGCCAATCGTTTCCGCTCTACCTGGAACCCTTCAATGTGCATTATATCGTCACCCTAAAAGAATAAGTGCTGTTTGGTTTGATTGCCCATGAGTCGTTATTGATTTAAAACGGTGTCTTTACCGTAAGAGAGTTTTTTATTGACACAAACTGAAAAAAGCAATAGTAAAAATCATATCATCTGATGTTATGCTTATCTGATGGTTTTCTGAATGTCAAACAATAAGATTCATCCTGCAATTCATTTCGATCTGCGATTGCAACTACCAGAAAGGAAGAGATATGCCCAAATTTAATGCCAACCTGACCATGTTGTTTACTGAATATGATTTCTATGATCGGTTCGATCGCGCTGCCAAAGCCGGTTTCTCGGCTGTTGAGTATCTGTTTCCATATGAGTGGCCGGTTTCAGAACTTGCAGAGAAGCTTCAGGAGAATAATCTGGAGCAGGTGTTGCACAATCTCCCGGGAGGTAACTGGGCTGACGGTGAGCGAGGAATTGCCTGTCTGCCGGGACGCGAAGGGGAATTTCAAGACGGGGTTGGACGGGCAATCGAGTATGCCAAGGCCCTGGGATGTCCGATACTGAATTGTCTGGTGGGTTTAACTCCCGATAATGTACCTGCTGATGCGGTGAAGGAGGTTTTGATCAATAATCTCCGTTTTGCAGCGAATGCACTTGCCAAAGAAGAGATAACCCTGCTGGTGGAGCCGATAAACTATATTGATATGGCTGGCTTCCATCTGTTCACTTCCAGGGATACCATGGCTCTGCTTGAAGAGGTTGGTCATGACAATATTCTCCTGCAATATGATATCTATCACATGCAGCGAATGGAAGGTGACCTGATCAACACCATCACCAGGCTCATTGACAAGATTGGTCATATACAGCTTGCAGATAATCCCGGCAGGCATGAACCGGGAACTGGTGAGATTAATTTTGAAAATCTGTTCAAGGCCATTGACGAGATCGGCTATAAGGGTTGGATTGGTTGTGAGTATATACCTGCGGGGCATACCGAAGCTGGTCTCGGCTGGTTGAAGCGCTATTAAGATCGAACACGAGGATACGGGTAATGAAAATTGGATTTTTAGGAACAGGTATTATGGGCGGGCCGATGGCTGGACACCTGGTGAGAGTGAGCTTGATCACTCTGCGATGATTTTAGCCCTGGAAAAACTGGCTGAACATAAAATCGGAGACTAACTATTTGATTGTTTTATTGACAAGGTCTAAGGACCGCCGGTTCAATCGAGTGCGGTTATAAATATCAGTTCGCTGCTGGTGGAGAGATCTGAAGCAAATGTATAACCGCCCGCCGTGAATCCGCGGAGCCCATTAAGGTCACTGATGCGCTTTTTTATCAGATAGTCAACATACATCCCTCTTGCACGTTTTGCATGAATGGCGATACTTGTCAGGATATTGTTTTTCTGCTGCTTGAAGGTTATTGTAATCATCGGTCCGAGGAGTTGTTTTTCTTTTATTACCCGTGAGTATTCTTTCGAGGCGCAGTTAACAACGACCTGTTGCTGCATCTTTTCCAACTCACTATTGAGGGATTCAGTTATTGCTGAGCCCCAGAATTCATAAAGATTTTTTCCCCTGTCCGAGAGCAGTCTGGTTCCCATTTCAAGACGGTAGGGCTGCATCAGGTCCAGTGGGCGAAGGAACCCATAGAGACCTGAGAGAATGCGCAGGTGGGCATGGGCAAAAAGAAAATCATCAGGGCTGTATGAATTTATACTCATCGCCGAAAAGGCATCCCCCTGGAAGGTTGTGAGGGCGGTTCCTGCAGTTTCAGCGCTGTGGGGTGCGGTAAAATCATGAATTCGCTGATAGGTGAGACCTGCAAGTTTTTCACTGATCTTCATCAGTTTTGCCAGATCATTTCTGTCAAGCTGTGTCAACAGTCTGATAAGTGCCTTGGTGTTGTCCATAAAAGCGGGTTGAGATTCCTGATTGCCTGGATTAAGGACAACACGCTGGGTTTTGGATGGTGAAATAATGATTATCATAGCAACTGAATTCTGCGATAGTGAGCGAGGTGAAAAAACATGGTTCAGAAGCCGGACTTACCTCAGGATAATTGCTTGTAGAAGCTTCGATGCTCTGTGTAAGTTCTCAGCGGGCAACGCATTTTGATATTTTACTGTTTCTGTGAGATAATGACAGTTTAATAAGCTATTTCAGCAATAGAGCTGTTAATAGTACTTTGTCGGGGGTACAGCGGTGGTATCTGAGAACAGCAGTCCTAGTACAAAACCAGCAGATACTGGTGTAACTGATGTCGAGACGCTGGCTGAACAGATCAAGGATCTGGCCCGTAACGGTTCCTTTCGTGAGGCTGAGTTGCTGCGGGAGCAGCTGATGGAGTCCCATCCAATGGCCCTTGAGAGCATAGTATCCTCGGCGGAGGTAATTGAAGAAGAAAAAACAAAAGGGCTGGACCCGAATCATATTGCCACATGGAGTGATCTCTATGATCAGTTGAGCAAAGAAGAGATCACCTGCCTGTTTTACAGCTTGAAGCAGGTGAAGGTTGAGTCCGGAAAACTTTTATTTGCCCAGGGACGACTGAATAATCGGCTTTTTTTTCTGGAAAGCGGTAAAGTTGCCCTCTACTATAGAAAAGGTGAAAAGAATTATACCGTCAGCCAGCTCACCACAGGCGATATTTTGGGCGAGGATTCATTTTTTGGTATCTCACTCTGCCCGTTCTCAGCAGCCACCCAGTCTGTGGTGAATCTACGCTACCTGAACCGGACGATCGCAGATGAGTGGCGTGACAACCAGTCAGGTCTGTATGGAAAACTTGCCGATTTCTGCCGGCAGCATGGTATCGGTGAAAGAACGGCGGAGCAGAAGAGCAGCGGGCGTCGAGATCACCGACGATATCCGCTGGAGGGGAGTGTCACGGCCTACCTTCTTGATGATCAGCGAAAAAGAACCGCTACCTATTTCAAAGGGGAGCTGTCGGATATGTCACGCTCCGGTGTCTGCTTTTCCATTCGCTGCTCCAGGCAGCAGACGGCACGGTCACTTCTGTCGAAAGATATCGATATCTCAATTTCCTTTGATGACCAGGATGATAAAACGATCGAACAGAGTGGCATGATCGTCAAAATGTCTTCTCGTCTGCACAGCAATTACAGTGTACACCTGAGATTTTCGGAGATTCTCACCATTGATCTCTTTAAGACATTCCCCTGTGACTGGTCAGCTGAAGAAAAGTTTTAAGCGCCGAAATTTCAGATACCATTCATGGGGTGCAGTCAAGGCCGATGATTACCATTGAAAGTTACCTGCTCCTCATAGTGCTATGGATATCCTGGTGCGGACTTCACAGCGTTCTGATTTGTATTCCGGTCACGAACGTTCTTGAAACCTTGCTCGGAGCATATTTTCGATTTTACCGATTGGCCTATAACTTGATTTCAATCGTAACGCTGATTGCTCCGGTGCTTGTCAGTTTATCCCTTCAAAGATCTGAAACGGTTGTTTTTGTCTGGTCGGGCATGTACCAGATGGTTCGAGTTTTCCTGATTGCAGCAGCATTGTTTCTCTTCGTGTCAGGCGGAAAACACTATGACATCAGACATTTTCTGGGAATTTCACAGGTTCGTAGCAGACTGAATAGTCATCTGCTCAATGATGGAACTGTTTTTACCGTCTCCGGCATATCAACGATTGTCAGACACCCATGGTATCTTGGCGGTATCCTGATAATCTGGTCGGCACCGAATTTTTTTTTCCCGTCAACGGTGATAACCGCTGTGATTCTCTCTGGATATTTTCTGGTGGGCACTCTTCTTGAGGAGCGTAAACTGGTTAAACATTTCGGTGAATCGTATAGAGCGTATCAGCGGGAGGTATCGATGCTGTTTCCGGTGAAATGGTTTAGCAGGCTGTTTTATGAGTAATCTCCTGGCGGCAATACAGGCAGGCAGTAGCCCTGTCTTCGCTCCCTTTAATGAAAATCGATGGTTAATTGTTTTTACTGGTTAACCGTTTCCCCGCTGTCCTCGGTCATGTTAAACAGCACAAAACCACCCTGGCGATCTATCTCATGAACAGCCATTGAATGGCTCAACAGGCGGCTGTAGTAGTAGTTTGTGGTAATACCGACCGAGATATCCTGCTGGTCAAAAAGTGTCGGTAACTGCTGGAGATTTCTGTCGCTGTGATAGATGGTGCGGCGATTGGAAGCAAACATCACACTTGGTCGGTCACTGACGTTGTACAAGACAATACGCCCGTCGGCTTGAGTGTGGTCGGCAGCCTCCGTGGCCAGACGTGCAAGCGGTAGATTCATGAGTCGGTCAAATACCGGCATGATGGTTAAAAAAATGGTGGCACTGACAATAAACGACGACAGCAGCAGTGCCTGAAAAATCTGCTCAATGTGTCGCTTATGGACCGATCGAATGATCATGACCGCACTGAAGATAAAGAGCAGTGCCGCCAACCATACCCCATAACCAAGCTCTACAGGCTCTGCCAGTATGGGTGCCTTTCGACTGTTTTCTCCGAGCAGGTCGGGAAGGTAGGATATGATAAATGGTGCGGTGGCCAGTACCAAGCCAAGCAAACCGATCAGGATTGCAGATAACCACCCGGCAGCCAGCCAGATTATCGGATACTTTATTCGTTCTCTGTTGAACAAGGCGGCAGTGATCAATGCCAGGCCGGGAAGCACCGGTAATATGTAGTTGGGGAGCTTGGTTGCGGCGATTGAAAAGAAAATAAAGACTGTTATCGAAAAAATAACGAAAAGGCGCACAAACCTTGAACCCGGGTCCTGACTGGAAAGGACTGGGGCGTGGATTGCTGCCACCGGCAGGTAACTGAACCAGGGGAGAAAGCCGACAGACAGGACGATGAGGTAATAGTAAAAGGGACCGGAATGCCCCTCCATGGCGCTTGAAAATCTGCCCACATGATGTTTCATAAATAAATCTTTCATAAATCCAAATCCCTCGGGATGAAGAAACCCAAGCAGCAGGTACCAGGAGAATCCAACCATAACGAGAATGAACGTACCGGGCAGCAGCCAGTTTTTCCTGAACAGCAGCCCAATTCGGTTGATCGATATCAGGTATATGACAGCCGTCGTTACCGGGAATAATGCACCAACGGCTCCTTTGCTGAGCATCGCACAGCCTGCAGCAAGGCAGCCGATCCAGAAAAGATAAGCCCCGCCCTGGTTCTTTATAGCCCGTTCAACACCATACCAGGAACTGACAAGACAGAGGGTCAGAAACATGGTGAGCAGCATATCGGTCATTGCTACCCGGGAGAGGTAGACAAAGAGAAATGAACTGCCGAGAATGACTGAGCTATTAAATGCAGTCCGGCTGCCAAGTGGAGCCCTGGCACCGAAAAACAGGATCAATATCGTGGCCAGGCCGCAGAGTCCGTTGATGGATCGTGCCCCCAGGGGGTTAATGCCGAAGAGCTTATATCCAAGCATCTGGGCCCAGTAGAGCATCGGTGGTTTCTCAAAAAAATCCTCGCCGTTTAGTGCCGGAATGACCGATTCGCCAGCGAGATACATTTCGCGGGAGACTTCAGCATAAACACCCTCGTCATAGTCTATTACGGTGGTGCTGCCTAAGTTAAAGAACAGCAGCAGCGAAAATACTGTCAGCAGAATAAGTGGGTAGGCGAATTCAATAATTTTTGACATGATAGTACCCTTTTAACGTTGGCGTCTGGTCTTTGTATGGCGGTAATTTCGGTAAATTCTAATAAGTTCATAAGGAACTTTAGGTAGATAGCTCAGCGGAATCTTTGAATCACCGATATCAGACCAGCTGTCAAGCGGCAACTCCAGTATCATGTTGCCGGCCTCCTGACTGCCGAATGTCTGGACGATTCTGGCAATCAGCTCAACATCAAAGAGCCATGGCGAGATAAACGGTTTGGCAAATATCTGTTCTGCAAGTGTACGTTCAATGAGCTTGGCTCCACACTGAGTATCATAAAATGGTAAACCTAATATCATGCTGATGATGGTGGCGATGAGGCGTCCCGGGTAGTGACGATACCAGTGCCTGTTTATCTGGGCTCCCATCCTTTTAACACGGGCTCCGCAGATGATCTTTCTTTGAGGATTCTGCTCAAAGCATTGCCTGAACTGCGGGATTGCAGAAAGCGGTGTGGCCAGATCCGCATCCCAATAACCGATGTATTGACAAGGTCTGCTGAGTGCGTGGAGAACACCCTGCCGAACTGCTTCTGCTTTCCCCTGGTTTTTCTCGAGATGAAGAGAAAAAATCTGTTCGGGAGCCTTGTCCTCAATCGCCTTTATCAAACCAGCGGTGTTATCGGTGGAGCCATCATTGATAAAGAGCAGTTTCACCTCCCGGCAGTCTTCAATAAAGGTTGAAAAGCGATCGGCGTTGAGCCGGTCAGCTTCGTTAAAGCAGGGGATGATGATTATCATCAACAACAGTCCTATAAAATGATTAGCTATAACCGATAAATGAGTGTTCAATTGTACTACTGGATCTGACAATATATAAATCCTTGCCTAATGGCAAGCAGTTGCCACCTCTGCAGGCTCTTTTCAAGCGCCAATTGTCAGATCAGGCAGACTGGACCCATTTTGGCCGACCCCGTACAGGATGCGGAGTTGTCATATCAGCAAGCGGTTTCAACCCGGCTGGCTCTTGCCTGGATCGAGCTGGTTGTCTGTTTTACGGTGGAATACAGAAAGAAGATAGGGGTGTTAGTTTCACTTTGCATTGCAGTTGGAAAAAGAATACGTTACTAATTTCAAACCTTTTTTCACCACTGCCTGAGTACCTTTTAAAAGTGCAGCAAAACATTAACGATACTGGTAACTGCGTGTATCAACTGAGAATGGGGATAATAATATTTTCTGCTGGTGTCCTGGCCATGCTGTTTATCGCACCCCATGACCTGGAATGGATAAGCTATTTTGCAGACCACCAGGTTGACTGGTTTACCGAACTGATGTCAGAATCGCTGTTTGAGCTGGAAAAGCCAGGCAGCGGTGATATCGTCGTGCTCTTTTTCACCGTGTCTCTTCTTCTCTACTGCGCCGCCAGTCTTGTTGATACAGCCTGGCCTCAGGGAAGAGTGCTCTATCGTATTCGGGAGTGGCTGCTGAAACGGGCAGGCTTTGCGGACTATTTGAGGCGTCATCGGCTGCAGCTCGAGTTTCTGGTTGTCTCTTCTTTCTGCTCTTCCACCTTGATGGTAAAAACCCTTAAATGGGTAATGGCTCGCCCTCGTCCAAAAAAAATTCTCAGGGGTACCAGAGACTTTTATGAATGGTATGATGTCGGGCCGTACTTCCTTGATGAAGGTAGCTATCGTGCCAGCTTCCCAAGCGGGCATACTGCCTCGGCAATTACCCTGATCGGGCTTGCCTATGTGCTGATCTATACCAGTTCAACTGCTCGATGGAAGACATGCGGTAAGATTCTCATGGCTGCCGTCCTCTGTTTTGCGATGGCCATGGCAGCAGCGCGGGTAATGACAACAGCCCATTGGCCAACAGACGTAACATTTTCAATATTTGGAGGCTGGCTGATCATCCACTTCCTGTTTTTCTACGGATATCAATTTACACCTGCTGACGGCAGAGATTGTCAAGTGAGAGTTGCACCACCATTCAGAGGTCTTCGCCTCTGCTGGTACCTTTCCTGGATTTGTTTAGCCGTTGTGGCAATGGTGCTTGCTTTCAGACATTATTTTAATGATCGATGGCCGTGGCTCATCCTGGTCTGCGTCCCGGCACTGCCTCTGTTGTTATATTGTCTGAAAAAAATTGTGCAGGAGAAGGATGCTGTCGGCTAGTTCTTAAAACGAGGGAATCTGCATATACTACATTACCGGACAGAACTCGCGATTTTTATATCTGGGCACGGTGCGCTGCCACGATGAAAATATTGACTCCTTCCCGGAAGAGAATAAATAATCCCCGCCGCAAGCGGACGGGGTATTCAAACGCTTTAGAAAAAGCTTAGCAAACTATTAATACAACATTTGAGCGCCCCAAGGGGCGGAGTATTAACTCAAGCTACGCAATAAAATCCTCGCTTACGCCCCCTCTTTCAGGCCTAAGGCCGGAGCGTTTTCTATCAATGTCCGCAATTAATTGGTGGAGAGAAATCGCTGAGTGCCATGCAGTTCTAGTGTCATGTCAAGTTGTAAGATGCGTTATTTATTGCTTGACAGGGCACTGGTGTTTTAACGGAAGCTTTCTCCTGTTGACCTCATGGCAGACCTCTTCGAGGTCAAAGGAAAGAATCTGCCTGCCCCGCATGACAACCTTTCCATCGATAATGACGGTGTCAACATCACTGCCTGAAGCTGCATATACCAGAAGGTCCTGGTTGTATAATGGACACAGGTGGGCAGCGTGGGTATTGAGGATGACCAGGTCCGCGCAGGAGCCCGGCGTGATCGTGCCACTGTCTGTCAATCCGACTGCGCGGCTCCCTGAAGATGTGGCACAGGCCAGAACGTCCCGTGCTCCCATGGCAGTAGGTGAAGCGGTGATGGTCTTCTGTGTTTTTGCCAGCATGTCCATTTCCCGAAACATATCGAGGCTATTGTTTGACGCACAGCCGTCAGTGCCAATGCCGACACAGATGCCGAAATCGAGCATGCGCTGCACGGGTGCTATGCCCGAGGCAAGCTTGAGATTGCTCTGCGGGCAGGTAACCACGTTAGTTCCCCTGGCAGCGAGGATATCGAGGTCGTCGTTTTCGAGCCAGACAGCATGGACACAGGTTGTATGACGATTAAGGATGTCGAGATTGAGGAGATGTTTTACCGGTGTCGGGCCCTGTGGCTCTATTATTTTGTCATGCTCAGTTCTGCTCTCCGCAAGGTGGGTGAAAAAATGAAGATTATGGCTCTCAGAAAGAGTCTTGGCTTTCTGAAGAGTCTTTGGCGAGCAGGTATATGGTGCGTGGGCAAAAACAGCAGGGGTTATCCGAGATGAGACATTGAGCCAGTTTTCGATAAAGTATTTCACAGCTTCAATGTTTTTGTCCGGGTCGGGTACGCTTGGTGTCGGGAAATCAATGACTCCGTGGGCGACAACTCCACGCATTCCTGAATCTCTTAAAGCACGTGCAGCCTGATGGGAAAACAAATAACAGTCTGCCACGGTGGTCGTTCCCGATAAAATCATTTCAGCTGCTGCAAGCTTCGTGCACCAGTATACCGTCTCGGGGTCGACATGTGCCGCTTCTGCGGGGAAGATATGGTTATAGAGCCAGGAGTCGAGACGAAGATCATCGGCCATCCCGCGAAAAAGCGTCATGCCGCAATGGTTGTGGCCATTGATTAATCCCGCCATCACCAAATTGCCGCCTGCGTCAAGAACGCCACTTTTGGAGGAATCATGCTCGGGATTCATCTTTCCGATGGTATCGATTCGACCGTTCTTGATAGAAACAAACTGGTTGGGCAGCAGCTCCGAATATGGTTCGGCCAGGAGCGTACAATTGGTAATCAGAAGTTCTTCTTGCATAACGGTATACGGTTTAAAAATGGTGGACGTTTCTGACTGGAGCCGGTTATTATGAGCAATCACAGATTTTTGCATTATAATTTGCCTTAAACCGGTAACTATATGCACAATAAGTCTAAATATAAAGGTGAAAAGCACCGGGGGCCCGATCATCGATCCCCTTACCCGGTCAGCCGCCAGTCGCCATCAATTGATCTGGTGGAGCTGGCAAAAGAAGTTGCCGATGCCGATGATCTGTTGACAATTCAGGCAGTAGGGAAGCTTCGCATACTGGCCCAGCAGATTGAGCAACTGAGAGAAAAGGCTCAGGGAATACTGGCTGAAACAAAGCGAAATCAGCAATTACACCGCGCTCAATGCGGTTTTAAAAAGCGGGTGGGAGGTACCTACCACCTCTATTCCAAGAGAGATGATTCGTTGTTTTTTTCAATGATTTCTCCTGGTGAGTGGAGTCGTTCACTGGCAGCGACCGGGTTGACGTTTGTCTGTTCATACCGGCTGGAAAGTGACAGGAGCTGGACTCCTCTTGATACGGGTGAAAATGGTACAAAAGGTTTATAACCCCAGATATGGAACGGATGATAAGGCGGACATGGTAAAGAATAGATTTATTGAAGATCTTGCAGAAGGGGAGCCATTCAACGATCTGTTGATGGTCAAAAGTGCCCGAATGGGAGAGACCAGGGCGGGTAAGCCCTACCTGGTCCTGAACCTTGGCGACAGGAGTGGCGAGATCAGCGGGCCGGTATGGGATAATGCCGAAGCGTATGAGAATATCTGTGTGGCTGGTGCGGTAGTGAATGTCAAGGGACTGGTGCAGACCTATAACGAAAAACTCCAGTTAAAAATTGACACGGTATCGGTTGCAGATGAAGGCTCCTATGAGTTGGGAGCTTTTATCGCCTCCTCTCATCGTGGGGCTGAGACCATGCAGGATGAATTGAAGAAGCTGATCAACACCATACGGAACCGTTTTCTTCGGAAGTTACTGGATCGTATATTCTTTCAAAATGATACCGGCAAAAGCTACAGCCAGTCCCCGGCAGCCAAGGGGATTCATCATGCATACGTGGGTGGGCTTCTGGAGCATTCATTATCAATGGGCCAGGTCTCTTTAATGCTTGCCGGACATTATGAAGGAATTGACAGTGACCTGCTGCTTGCCGGTGCGCTGCTGCATGATATTGGCAAAACAGTGGAGTTGCAGAATGCAACCGGCGTCATTAATTATACTGATACCGGCAGGTTAAAGGGCCACCTGGTAATCGGCTGCGAGATGATTGGCAGAGAAGCAGAGCATATCAAGGATTTTCCCGAGGATCTGCTTGCCCAGCTTCAGCATCTTGTTTTGAGCCACCATGGGCGACAGGAGTTTGGTTCACCGGTCGTGCCGATGACTGCTGAAGCACTGCTGTTAAGTTTCATCGACGATATGGATGCCAAGATGAACCTGGTTGAACAGCTAAGACGAAAAGTTAAATCCGGTGGGATGCAGTGGAGCGATTATCAGCGCAGCCTTGAGCGCTATTTATTGTTGAAACCCATGGCTGATCAGCAGGAAGAGAACCCCTCCAGGCTTGAAGAGGGTGCTTCGAAAAAACAGCCGAGCCTGTTCTGAGTGGTTATAGATTATGATTGAACAGACATTGCCATTGTCCTTTTCAGCGATTCTCGGGCAGGAGAAAGCAAAAAAGTTTCTTGAGCGTGCACTTGGTTCGGGAAGAATTGCCCACGCCTATCTGTTTCGCGGCCCTGACGGGGTTGGAAAGCAGCTCTGCGCACGGGTTGTAGCTGCTCGTATTAACTGCACCCAAAAGCAGGCGCAGGAGTCCTGTGGAAGATGTCCGTCCTGTCGGAAATATTTATCGGCAAACCATCCCGATATTACCGTTATCAGCCCGGAGGGAGGTACCATCAAGATTGACCGTGTGCGGGAATTGTGCCGTTCTCTTTCATACCCGCCGTATGAGTCGACAATGCGAGTAGTAATTATTGAAGATGTTCATACCATGCGACCCGAAGCTGCCAACAGTCTGCTGAAGACACTTGAAGAGCCTCCTGAAAACAATCTGCTGATATTGACGGCGGGGGCCAGCAGAGAAGTCCTGCCGACAATCGTCTCCAGGTGCCAGACGGTACCGTTTTATGGGCTAACCATCGACCAGACGAGGACCATTATCAGCAGAATCCGGCCCGACCTGGATACGGGCGATGCACTGTTGCTCAGCAGGCTTGCAGAAGGGAGTCCCGGACAGGCGCTGTTATTTGAAGAGCAGGGGCTTGTTGAAGTCTGGGAAAAAGTCGTGAGCGCTGTTCAGATAAAAGCGGGTGACTCTGCCGAATCCATTTCCCCGATTCTGCATCTGGCGGATTCTCTTCCAACACTTAAAGAGAATCTTATACCGTTACTTGGACTTCTGCGGATATGGGTAAGGGATCAAATGGTAGGTGAATCAGCAGATCAGTTGTCCCTGACGCCGTTCCACCAGGCCCGGCTTGTGGCGCTCGATAGCGCAGAACGTCAGCTGGCAAGAAATTGTAATCGGGCACTGGTTTGTGAGGTACTCCTTTTTAATTTACAATCACCAGCCCCTGGAGTATTCTTTTAAATTCCGCCTAGTAAACATTCATGCAGAAAAAGCCAGTGATGAATAGATGATTCAGCAAGAACCAGCAACAGAAAATAACAGCAGAACGGTCGATGGCGACAAGACCTTTTACCGTATCAGGTTCCGTGATGACGCCCAGGAATTTACCGCTGCCTCAAAGCTTGTGGAATTGAAAAAAGGCGACAGCGTTATGGTGAAAACCGACCATGGACTGGAGCCAGCCCGGATATATGGCCCGGCACCTGCCTGCTCAGGAGAAAATGTTCAAAGAAAAGGGAGTTACGAGGTTTCTCGACGACCGACCTCTGAAGAGGAAAGCCGATATCAAAACCTTGCGGGCCACGAAAAGAGAGCCTTCGATATCTGTACTGGTCTGATAGATAAACATGACTTGATCATGAGACTGGTGCGGGTCGAGAAATTTTTTAACGGCAGCAAGATGATTTTTTATTTTACCGCCGACAGCAGGGTAGACTTTCGGGCGCTGGTTAAAGACCTGGTTCAGGAATTTCGCACGCGGGTTGAAATGCGTCAGGTTGGCGTTCGCCATGAAACGAAAATGCTGGGAGGACTCGGCACCTGTGGAAGAGAACTCTGTTGCTCATCTTTTTTAAAGAAGTTCGACTCTGTATCAATCAAGATGGCCAAAGAACAGGATCTTCCTCTGAATCCAACGAAGATTTCAGGAGTATGCAACCGCTTACTCTGTTGTCTGACCTACGAGTTTGACACCTATCGAAAGCAGCGCAAGGGATTACCGAAAGTCGGCCGAAAACTTAAGCTGGATAATGAAACAGTTCGCGTAAAGAGGCAGCATCCGCTGCAAGAGACCATTCTGGTTACTAACAGTGATGGCGAAGAACGTCTTCTTCATAAGGATGAGTGGTCCGGTGCAGAGTTGATAAAGGGGGAAAGAAGCCCCCGCAAAGAGAAAAAAAAGACGGATGATACCGCCGGCAGAAAACCATCCAAAGAAGATACCTGAGGGTTACCGCAAAACGTTTATGATTACCTATATTACGACCCCGATATATTATGTGAATGCCCAGCCTCATCTTGGTCATGCCTATACGACGATTGTCGCAGATACCTATAATCGTTATTGTACATTGCGTGGAGACCAGGTCCGGTTTCAAACCGGCACTGATGAGCATGGTGATAAAATCGTTGAGGCAGCAGCAAAAGAGAATATTGCTCCGAAGGCATATGTCGACAAGATTTCCGGGATGTTTAAACAGACCTGGCCGCTGCTCCATATTGAATATGACCGCTTTATCAGAACCACTGATCCTGATCATATTGCCGTTGTTCAGACTATTTTGCAGAAGGTCTATGACGGTGGTGATATCTATTTTGACGAATATACCGGCCTCTATTGCACAGGCTGTGAACGGTTTCTCATTGAACGAGAGTTGGAAAACGGCAAATGTCCTGACCATCAGGTCGAGCCCAAAGAGATTACCGAGCAGAATTATTTCTTCCGGATGTCGAAATACCAGCAGCGGCTCATCGACCATATTAGTAATAATCCTGAATTCATTACCCCGGAACGTTACCGGAATGAGGTCTTGTCGTTTTTAAGTGAGCCCCTTGAAGATCTCTGTATATCGCGCCCAGCCAGCCGTCTTAACTGGGGTATTGTGCTTCCGTTCGATGATAAATTTGTCACCTATGTCTGGTTTGATGCCCTGATCAACTATTTAACAGGCATTGGTTATCCGGACGGCTCTGATTTTGACAGATTCTGGTCGGGGGCTGAACATCTGATTGCCAAAGATATTCTCAAGCCGCATGCTATCTACTGGCCGACAATGCTGATGGCTGCGGAGGTGCCATTGTATCGAAAACTGCATGTCCACGGCTACTGGAACGTTGATGCAACAAAAATGTCTAAAAGTATCGGCAATGTTATCAGGCCTGCGGAGCTTGTCCAGGAATACGGTATCGATACGGTTCGATATTTTCTGCTCCGAGAAATGTCTTTTGGACTGGATGCCTCTTTCAGCAGCCAAGCCATTGTTTCCAGAAAAAATGCCGATCTTGCCAACGATCTTGGTAACCTGTTCAGCCGATCGGTCTCGATGATCGAAAAATATTGTGACGGGATTGTTCCCGCAGCCCATGAAGAATCGGAGGCTGACCGTGAGTTAAAAGATGCAGCCGCCCAGATGATTGTTGAGTACCAGCGGACCATGGGTGGTTTTCAGTTCCATCGCGGTCTCAAAGCCGTGTGGGACCTGATTGGTCTGGCAAATCGTTATATTGTTCAGAATGAGCCATGGGCTTTGGCAAAAGAGCCGGAGTCAGGCGACCGTCTGCACACGGTTTTGTATAATCTCGCTGAAAGTTTACGGATAATCTGTCTGGCCCTGAAGCCGGTGATGCCGGAAACTGCAGCAAAGATGCAGCATGGGCTTGGCCTTGAGCCCGAAAACCATGAGATGCAGACACTCAAGAGCGGAGCCTCCTGGGGGATAATGAGGGGGGGGACAAACCTGAATCCGATAGAAAACCTGTTTCCACGAGTTGAGGTTAAAAAGAAACCTGCAGGTGGTGTTGACAAGCCGAAGAAGCAGAAGCTTCAAGCAAAAAAGAACAAGAGCCAAGAACCGGCAGCAGGCCTGATAACCTTTGAGCAGTTCCATTCTGTGGAGCTGAAGGTTGCCAGAGTGATTGCTGCAGAAAAAATACCAAAGTCCGACCGGCTGCTTAAATTGCGCGTTGAAGCTCCTGAAGAGCGTACTATTGTTGCTGGTATTGGTGAATTTTATGAGCCCTCAGATGTGCAGAATAAAAATGTTATCATTGTCGCCAATATGAAACCGGCAAAGCTGATGGGTATCGTCTCGCAGGGAATGGTGCTGACGGCTGCCTCAAAAAATAGTGATGGAGAAAAAATTCTTAATCTGCTAACGGTAAGCAGCGATGCTGCGCCGGGAAGCAGTGTTGCCTGACAGGACGGAGACCATGTTTGTTTTAAATAATTTCATGATGGCTATTGCCGGGATCATTGATTTCCTGCTCACTGTTTACACCTGGGTTATTATCGGCAGGGCCGTTGTATCCTGGGTAAATGCCGATCCTTATAACCCAATTGTCCGGTTCCTACATGAAGTGACGGAGCCGCTGCTTGGAAAGATCAGAAGAATGCTTCCTTTCAGTACCGGAGGGCTTGATTTTTCTCCGGTTATCCTGATACTTGCAGTTATGTTTTTACAGAGTTTTCTGGTACCGACACTCAAACATATGGCTCAGAGTTTTGGATAAACAATCCTTTTACAATAACGTTCATTGAACCAGAGGGGCTTTATTATGGCAATTACTCCGCAGGCGATTAAAGACCAGGAATTCCAGACGAAATTCAGAGGATTTGACCCCATTGAAGTAAAAGGGTATCTAGAGCTTGTTGCTGAAGAGTTCTTTGAACTCCTGGAGAAAGTTCGACAGCAGGAGGAGGAAATTGAAGTACTATCTCAGGAAAAAGGGTTGCTGGAAGAGATGAATGCAAAGCTCGAGGATGATATCGAAACCGCTCTTAAGACAACAGATGATGTGCGCAAGGAAGGATTGGAAAAAGACGAGGCCCGGGCTGAACTTGAAAAAGAGATAGAAGAATTGCAGACGACCCAGGCTGATTTGGAAGAAGAGCAGAAGGAGTGGGAAGAAGAGGTGAGCACTGCAGACGGCCGGGTGGCAGCGTTTGAGGAGCAGCTGCGCAAGATTGAATCGGAAAAAGGCGGTCTGCAGAATAAACTGGAGATGTTTGAAGAGCAGATCAAGGAGCTCAAAGGTGAGGAGATCGATTTCAAAAGAACAATTGGGGCTGCTCAGCGATTTGTGGATGACTTGAAAGCCAACGCCGAAGAGGAGGCTTCTGAACTCATTCAGTCCAGTGAAGAAAAGGCCTCGGCGGCCCTGCAGGCAGCACGAAATGAGATAGAGCGATTGCGCCAGGATGCTTTCGCTGAATTATCAAGGTTGCCAGAGGAAATTGCACTGCTCAATCAACAGAAGCGTCAGGTTGTGGGAGACCTGCGGGAAATACTCCATAGTTACCTGGAGCAGATCGATTCGGTTTCAGAGGTGGACGAAACGGTCAAAGAGTATGAGTTTGATGAATTGTTTCAGAAGATAGAGCTTCCAGATGGTATGGCAGCGGCTTCGGATGAAGAAGGGTCCGTTGACAACGACTCTGACGATTTGTCCGACGAAGGCCAAGAGCTGAACCTGGAACTCCCCGATGAGGGCGAAGAGGATGATGACGAAGAGGAAGAGAAAGATGATCTGAGGAAAAAACTGGAGGAAGGAGGAATCGCTTATCTCAGTGATGACTCGTGAGAGGTGTTTGATATCGTTGTCACCGAGACCAAAAAGGGACAGGGACTGCTTCGTATTTATGTCCAGCCGCGCGCTTCACGAGACGGTATTTGCGGGATTCACGGTGATTCATTAAAAGTAGCAATATCAGCGCCGCCTTTGGAAGGCAGAGCCAATAAGGCCGTTATCCTGTTATTCTCAAAACTTTTTTCGGTACGGAGAAAAGACCTTACCCTGTTTACCGGTGAGCAGTCGCGCTTCAAGACACTACTGTTTTCAAACCTGAGTGCGGCCGATATTAAAGAGCTTTTGCTGCCCTATCTTGAATCCCCATGAGGCAGTGCGGCAGGCTGCTGTTGCATAAAGTGAATAAATGAAAAAAGAACAAACTCCCGTGTCACGCCACCTGATTGGTAACTGGAAGTGCAACAAGACACTGCCTCAGGCCCTGAGCTGGTTTGATGACTTTCTCGGTGTGTATCAGCCAACAGCGGATGTGCAGGTGATAATTGCCCCTCCTTTTGTTATCCTGGCCCAGCTCGCCGAACACTTAAAAGGATTGGCTGTGCCCGGGCTTTCTCTCGCAGCCCAGGATCTCTCACCTTTTCCTCCAGGCAGCTATACCGGAGCGGTTGCCGCTGACATGCTCAATGGGATTGCTGATTATGCAATTGTCGGTCACTCTGAGCGGCGTCGCTATTTTCATGAAACCTCGCAGGATGTGACCAATAAAGTGAGTGAGGCGGCAGATTCCCGAATCAAACCGATCGTCTGTGTTGATAAATCATACGCCATGTCCCAGCTGACCTCACTGCTCGATATTGACTGCGAAGAGCTGATTATTGCCTACAGTCCTGTTGATGCTCTCAGTTATCGAGCCCCTGAGCCGCCAGAAATGGTGGCTGAAGCAGCCGGGTTTATCAGCACCATATATCCCGGCCAGCCAATCGTCTATGGCGGCTCGATCAACCCCAAAAATGCGGTTCAATATGCAGGTATTAAAGAAATAGCGGGTCTGTTTGTTGGCTCGGCAAGTCTTGACCCACACTCCTTTAATGAGGTGTATCGGGCACTGTCAGACCCTGTAGCCGGTTGAATTTTCTAACAAGCTATTATTCTTTTGATCATCCGGATATCGTCTACCTGGAGAGGTATGCGCATGCATGCTGTTCCCCATTCGGTGCCGCCGAGCAGCGGAGCAGGTGGTGGAACAAGACGTCAAACCTGTCTGAGCGTCAGCGAGTTTTTGACGTCCCACCACTGGCGAGCAGCACAGGGGAGCCCGCAGGGCCGGCATCGTCGGGTGTCTTTTTCTTGATACTTCTTTTGGACAAGCAAAAGAAGTCTGCCATGCGGCGAGCAAAGATAAACAGAGGGTATAACCATACAATAGAGAAAATACCTGTACTCGTTTGCCGGAAGAACCTATTCTTTTTTCTTTTTAGGAAGAAGGAAGGAAGCAACGAGTCCTGCCGAGTAGATACCGGAGAGGACCAGGCCGATAATGCCCAGCACCCCTATTATTCCTTGTTCTTTGGAAAGACTGTCGGCAAGAATGAGGATCGATGAGCCGACGATCAGGGCGGAGATGACCATGGCCATGCCCATCATTCTGCTTGAAAGGTCCAATTTCTCAGCGAGATGCTCAATACGCATCAGCTCAAGATTGAGTGTAAAACGATTATGGCGGGCGTGATCGAGGAAGCGTTGAACCTCACCGGGAATGTCCTCAAGCAGTAAGAGGTAGTTAGCCACTGTTTTCTGTGTCCGTTTTCTGATGGCGCTGATACCGTATCGATTGGTTACCACTTCCTCAATTTCCGGTTCGACATGGGCAAGCACATCAAATGACGGATCCAGTTCAGCTGCCATCGCTTCGATTGTTGTCATTGCTTTAACCAGCAGCATCAGATCGCCAGGGCAGCGGATTTTATAGTGCTGCAGGGTTTTGAAAAAATCACTCAGCAAGGTGGTGATATCAATATGTTCAAGCGCTGTTGACTGAACCTGGTTGATCATATGCTGAAGCCCCAACCGGAAATCTCTTCTCTCAGTCACGGAAGGATCAACATCGGTGAGCTCGATAACGACCCTGCAAAGGCGTTGAACATCACCTTTGATGACCCCTGCGATAAGATCTACAAGCTGCTCGGCTGTTTTCTTGTCAAGGTGGCCGGTCATCCCGCAATCGATGAAACAGAGTTTGCCTTGTTCGAGTAGAAAAATGTTTCCCGGGTGAGGGTCTGCATGAAAAAAACCAAATTTCAGACATTGTTTGAATACCGCCTTGGTGGCGTTTGCTACAATCTTTCTGCGGATTTCAAAACTCAAGTCATCGGGGTTAACCCCGGAAAGTGGTTTGCCGTTAATCTCCTCAAGGGTCAGAACATTTCTTGTGGTTGACTGCCAGTATACTTTGGGAAAGAAGACCTCAGTATCATCCTCGAAATAACGTTTGAGTCGGTCAGTTGCCTGGCCTTCCTGGATCAGGTTTACTTCTCGCAGCAGTTCCCTGGAAAATTCATTTGCCACTTCGATAGGACTATAGCCAAGGTTAGAAAAATATTGTTCGACGATCTGGGCAATAGCTTCCAGCAGAGAGACATCTTCCTCAACGCGCTGTCTATTGCCAGGGCGAATCACTTTGAGAACGACCATTTCACCGGAAGATAGGCGTGCCCGGTGAACCTGGGCCATTGAGGCGGCGGCGAGCGGTTTTTCCTCTATAAAATTGAACAAACTGTCAAGCCGGCCGGGGAACTCTGTTTCCAGCAGCTGATGAATCGCCTGATAGTCTACCGGGGAAACATTACCCTGAAGATTGGTAAATTCTTCAGCCCACTCCGGCGGAATGAGATCAGGGCGGGTGGAGAGTATCTGGCCAATTTTAATGAATGTCGGGCCAAGGGTCTCAAGGACCATACGGGCTCGTACGGGCCTGGTAAGATCCTGGTATTGCGGTGAATGGACAGTTTCGATATCTTCCCGGGTCTTACCAAGGAGACGATGGAGACCGGTGTCGGTAATCACTTCACGGAAACCAAACTTGGAAAGTACCTTGAGTATTTCTGCTAACCGCTTGGTATTTTGAAAAGTCCTTTTTATGGAGGAAATTTTCATGATCAGAAGCAAAAAACCTACGTCGTGATAATTGTTAATATCGCACGGTCACGATCACTGCTCACCAGAAGCTCCTGCTGCCACCGCGCAAAAAGACTATCGTTCCACTCCAGATCATAATCCTTCCAGACTTTTTTTACATCGGGAATCTGATTGTCGATGAAGGATGCCAGATCTGAGACCTCAACTTCATCCATGCTGCGGTGAAGATGTGACAGCCTGTCCGCTATCTGGATGACAGCAGGAAAAAGAGATTCACCTTCTGAATCGAGCGGTTTGTGATGGTATGCAGTTGTATATAAGAGCGATTTTGGGAAAAGCCAGCGTTTCAGCAGACGGTACCCTACCTCATCATGACCGATCGATAACAGCTCCTGCTCCTCTAGATAGGCGTTGACAGGATCAGAGGACGACGATTCAAGAACTGTGGAGTAGTCGCCATTAAGACTGACCAGGATTGCCAGTTTGCCAATATCATGGATCAGCCCGGCGATGAAGGCTTCACTCGGAGAAATCTTGATATCCTCAGCAATGATTTTTGCTGCAAGCCCCGTTAAAAAAGAATGTTCCCAGAAAATGTTTATGAGCTCCCGATTCTTTCGATAGGCTTCTCGAAATGAGTTAAAAACAGCTTTTCCGAGTACAATATTCCTGATTTCATTAAACCCCAGTACCATAACCGCCTTGTCGATGGTACTCACCTTGCGGGGCAGACCGAAAAAGGCGGAGTTTGCAATTTTCAGGATAGTCAGACACATGGCCTGATCAGGAAGCACGGCTTCCATCAGGTCCTGTGCTGAGCTTTCAGGATTTCCGGTAATAGTGATAACATTTGACACGGTAGCTGGAAGAGCTGGAAATGCATCAACTTGATTAAGGATCGTTCTGCTCAGTTCGGTTGTCATAATTGTTGGTTGGGGAGTGATTCACCCACTTTGGTAATCGAGCTGTTGATGGTCTCGTCTGGCAAATCCATAAGGTTGTTGACCTTAATGAGTTCCAATATCTGAATAACCAGGAGTGGATCAAATTGTCTGCCGGCTCCCTTGGTTAACTCGCTGATGATCTTTTCTGGTTCCAGTTTGGTTCGATGGGGTCTGTCTTCATTCATGGCAGCCAGTGCATCAACGAGCGCAAAAATACGAGCTCCCAGTGGTATTTCGTCACCTTTCAGCCCATCGGGATAACCGCTTCCGTCATAGCGCTCACCATGATAGAGCAGAATTGCCCGTTCATTTGAGAAATAATCAAACATTTCTGTAAGTTCTGCAATCTTAAAGGGGAAATCTGCCATTATCTCCCTGTCATCATCCGTAAAGCGTTCCTGCTTGTTTATCATTTCATTGTGGAGCAAAAATCGTATGGAAGTATGGAGTGCAATGGCATTCCTGAAGGTTTCGATAATGGAATCGGGTAAATTCATCTGCTGCCCGAGCAGTTCAACATATGTTCGGACATTTTCGATATGACCACGATTTTTGCTGCCACCAATATTCTTGGCCAGAAGCTGGAGAGAATCAAGTGCTGAGGTTCTGGTCCTGGTGAGAATGCGTGAGAGGGTCTCCTTCAGAAAATTCAGGTTGATTTGAGTCGTTTCGGCAGAATCGGCTGTCTGCTGGTTAAAAACAGCGACGCGGTCGCGCCCCTCAGATTTGGCAGTAAAAAGAGCTCTCTCCGCCATTGAAATAAACTCATCAGGGCTATTAGGGCGGTGGTCAACCAGGGAAACAATGCCGGTGGAAACAGTGATGGTCCTTTCTTCCCTGTTTCTGACAAACGGGTGCTGCTGGAGTTCCTCTCGAAAAAATCCTGCAAGTGATATCGCCTGGGGAAGACTGGTGTTGCTCAGGAGCGCTATAAAAATCTCGCCACTGAAACGAAAGCAAATTCCACCAGGCTGGGTTGCCGCCGTCAGGCGGGCAGCAAAATCATTGAGAACAAAGTCGCCAAATGAGGTTCCTGCAGATTTGTTCAGTTCATAAAAGTAGTCAATATCAATGATCAGCATGGTCAACTCTGAATAATTGACTATGTTTTTTTCGATCTCTTTCGGCAACAATGTGTTGAGGTGTCTTCTGTTATATAAGCCTGTCAGTCCATCGCGCAGGGCAACGATGTCAAGGAATTCACCGTGCAGTTCCATCGATTGCTGTTGCAGTTCCAGTTTTTCTGTGAGCTCCTTTATCTGGGCATCTTTTTGCTGGATACTGTCCTTGATAGCTCTAAATTTCAGTAAAAATTCTATTTGGTTGTGAAGAGTGGTGCCGGTCAGGGAGTCCGGAAAGCAGCTGACAATACCCGGTAACATATTATTGTCTGAACCTTTCACCCCGAGACCCAGTATCGGGATATTTTCAGGCAGGTCGGGCCGCGAGAAGAAGGTTGATACTTCATCTTCAGTACGATTGGTAATAATGAGATCGATAGTGTGACGATCACACAAGGACTGAATATTTGCTGAAACGGTGGTACGCACCAGTTGGTACCCTTTATCTGTCAGGGTTTGGCGATCAATTTCAAGGAGCTCGCCAGCAGATTCGATTAACAGGATATTTATGTTTTTTTCCATGATGGTCGTTAGAGGGTGGTGCGCAAAAAAAGTGGGTCGCCTAAAATCCTTTCCGGTACACCAAAAGTATATAAGCTAAGGAAATAAAATACAAATTTTCAGGTGAAAAAGCGGATTACGGCCCAAAATGAGATTGTATCGATCTTGTTGACCGGGGGGAGAAGATCTAAGAACGGGAAAATGTGCTGAATTGATGATATTTATTTACAATTAACTGTCTGATATTATATATATTTGATTCTATCATAGATAAAGATTCAGGCGAATTTCTATCGTTTGCAAAAGAGTATGTAGCAGTTCGCTGAAACCCGGATTACAATGGCTTAAAACATCGTCCCTCTATCGGTATACATTGAGCATGGCACTATTTACGGAATCACGAGAAGAGATCACTGCAGAAATCAAAGAGCGTGCTGATATTGTTCAGATTATCGGAGAACATGTAAATCTGAAACGCAGCGGTGTCAGATACCTCGGAATATGTCCGTTTCATCATGAGAAAACCCCTTCTTTCTCTGTGCACTCTGGTCAGCAGTTTTATCATTGCTTCGGGTGCAAGGAATCAGGCGATGTATTCTCATTCATGATGAAATATCATAACCTTGATTTTCCAGGGGCCTTGAAAGCCCTGGCCCAACGTTTCCAGATAGAGCTGCCGGAGAGAAAAAAGAGCAAGAAGCAGCAGGAACTGGATCAGCGGCGGGAACTGATGTTTGCGGTCAATAAAAAAGCGGCAGACTGTTTCAGGCGCTGTCTTCTCGAGTCGGCGGGAAGTAAAAATGCACGACGTTATCTCGAAAAACGTGGAATTGGCTCGGAATTGCAGGAACGCTACCAGCTTGGGTTTGCACCGTCACCTGACGATGTTGGCTGGAATTTTCTCGGCTCACAGTTGGCTAACCGGGAACGTGACCTGGCCATAGAGGTAGGACTGCTCGCCAAGAAGCAGCAGAGTGGTACATATGATCGATTCAGAGACCGGATCATTTTTCCCATACTTGATTCCCGGGGGCGTGTCGCCGGTTTTGGAGGGCGTATTCTTGGCGATGGGAACCCGAAATATCTCAATTCTCCGGAAAGTATCATTTACAACAAAAGCAGGTTACTGTTCGGCTTGTTCCATCAGCGTGATGCGATTCGGACGCAGCGAAGAGCGGTGTTGGTGGAAGGAAATTTCGATTTGCTGTCACTGATAGCAAACGGGCTCGATCCTGTCGTGGCTCCCCTCGGGACCGCTTTGACACGGGAGCAGGTAAGAAAACTGAAACCTCTGGTCGATGAAGTTGTGATGCTGTTTGATGGCGATGAGGCGGGGATTAAAGCCGTGGAACGTTCAGCCAGTTTTTTTCTGGCCGAACAGGTGAGTGCACGGGTGGTTGTTCTGCCGCCGCAGCATGATCCTGATACCTTTGTCAGGGAGCATGGCATGGAGGCCTTGAATGAACGTATTGAACGGGCTGAAACATTACCAGAGTTTGTGCTCGACAGACTGGTCGCCAGGTACGGGCTGACGCTCGATGGCAAGGGCAGGATCATCGAAGATTTAAAGCCGTTGATGTCTGCTGCAGCATCACCGCTTCAAAAATCTGTGTGGGCAGCACATTTTGCAAAAATACTCGGGGTCGAACCAGCGGTAATTCTGGGGCAGTTGTCTGTGCAAAAATTTGATCAGCATCCGGCAGAGCAACAGCCTCACTCCTCTGCAAGGCCATCAGATTTCAGGCCGGTCAGCGGTCCTCTCAAAGCGATTGTAACATTTATGGTGCTGCATCCGGAGCATCTCCCGCTCCTTGAGGACGACGGTCTAGCCGAGGTGCTGTCCGGTACAATCGGTGAAGTTGTCCTTCTGCAACTCAAGATCTTGCGGGGGCAGCAGCAGAATGAGCTGCACCCTGAGGATTTATTGACCGTTTTGCCTGAAGGGGAGGAGCGCTCCCTGGTGGCATCCCTGCTGCGTCAGGCAACCCAATATGAGAACTCGGGCCAACCGGATGAAAATGATATGGACGAGCTACAGGAAATTCGGCAGTGGCTGAAGCTGACCCGTTTGCAAAAACGCTCAGACCAATTGATTGCCGATATTAATGAGGCACAAAAGCACAATGATTTTAGTATAATAAGTAGCTTGATGCAGCAAAAAATGGAGGTTGACAGCGAACTCAAAAAACGATCATGAATCATTTTTTTTTTGGTAGATATGATCGGAGAAGACGTAAAAATAGAGAAAAATCACTCTCGTTATTGATTTTAACGTATTTTTACTCTAATAAAGGGTATATCTTGCAGTAGCGGGACGTATTATGTTCCTGGTTTTACATTGAAACGGAAGATGGCGTGAATGTCAAGGGGGTAGTATGTCAGCGGACGAATATGATGCCAAGGACGGTGAGGGGTACGATAAGGTGGACGATGAAGAAGAGACTGGTGAAGATGATTCATCGGCCTGGGATCTGACCGGCATATATAGCTCTGAAGAAACGCGGGTGCCTATCATGCTTCCTGGGGACGTTCCAGAGGACAGACGGGGGAAGAGTGGAAGTGACCGGCGCAGCGGTCCTTTCAGTGATCGTCGCGGGGGTGATCGGAGACGTTTGTCCCGATCTTCAGCCAAGGCTGGAAAACATTCAGTAGATCCAATGAATATTTATCTGCGGGAAATGGGAAGCCTGACCCTGCTCAGCCACAAGGAAGAGCTGAAGCTTGCCAAGCTGGTCGAAGAAGGTAAGCTCCGGGTACAGAATGCTGCCCTGTCGACCCCTCTGGCTCAGCCTGTCCTGCAGGAAATTGCTGCAGACCTGGAGAGTGGCAGTCGAAAGATATTTCAGACAATTCATGGTATTCCAGACAACGAACCGAAAATTATCAAGCGGGAAATAGAATCGTTTTTTGAACTGGTTGAAAGGGCCACCGGGCTTGATAAAGATCGGGAAGCCCTGCTTGAACAACTCCGCCGGACGAATTTCAACAGTTCTCAGTATGTGGAGATCAGGAAATCTGTATTTGTTAAAGGTGCAGAGATAGCAGCTCTTTTTAAGGAAAAGCAGATCTGCCAGGAGTGTGTGAGCTCAATTGCCAATGGCCTGGATGAACTTTCCAAGCGGTTTCGACAGGTTCTTGTCGAAATGGTCAAAAATCAGACCTTGACTGCTTCTTCTGACCAAGCCGCTGACACTGCTGTTCTTAAAGCCATAGAGAATCAGGTGAACTGGCAGTTTATGGGAGAATCGGGGCTTGATTCCGAGGCCTTAAAGCAGCTGCAGTCGGAAATTGAGTCCGGGCGTGATATCACCAAACATGCCAAGGAGTCGTTAGTACGTGCCAATCTGCGGCTGGTTATTTCCGTTTCCAAAAAATTTGTTAACCGCGGTCTTCAGTTTTCTGACCTGATACAGGAAGGCAATATTGGTTTAATGAAGGCTGTTGAGAAATTTGACTATCATCGGGGATATAAATTCAGTACCTATGCCACCTGGTGGATCAGGCAGGCGATCACCAGGGGGATTGCAGATCAGGGAAGAACCATTCGCTTGCCGGTTCATATGATTGAAACAATTAACCGACTGCTCAGGGTTTCCAAAGACTTCCTGCTGGAGGAGCATCGTGAGCCGACACCCGAAGAGATGGCCGAGCAGCTCGGAACAGAGGTCGATAAGGTAAAGTCAGCCCTTAAAATTGCCAAAGACGCCATTTCTCTGGATACCCCTGTTGGTGATGACGGGGAGACGCAGCTCGGTGACTTTATAGAAGATAGTGACAAACCTGGACCGCATGATATTTCAATGACCGCCAGCCTTCGAGAGTGCTTGAATCTGGTGATGTCATCACTGACTCCGCGCGAAGCCAAGGTTCTCAGGATGAGATATGGTATCGATGTTGCCTGCGATCATACCCTTGAAGAGGTTGGCAAGTGTTTCGAAGTCACCCGTGAAAGGATTCGTCAGATTGAAGCGCAGGCGATCCAGAAACTCAAACATCCATCAAGAATTGACGAATTGCGGGTCTTCATGACCGATTGAAAATGAGCTTTGATTCTTCAACCTGTCAGTGATGAATTAAAAGCTGCCCTGCTCTGCTGAGGGCAGCTTTTTTTGTTTGCAGAAAGAGCTGTATCGATGAAACAGTATGACAGATCCATGGGCACAATAAGAGACTGGATAGGCCTCAGTATGGCATCAGGGTTGGGGCCCTCCGGATTCTGGCTGCTCGTGAAAGCCGTTGGCTCTCCCACCTCCGTTCTTGATATGGCGTTCAGCGATGTCAGGCAGATATCCGGTCTCCGGGAAGGACAAATTAAAGGGCTGAAGGAGACCGATAAACTACGAGAGGCTGCAGGCCATGAAATGGAAATGCTCAGCAATGGCTATGGCCAGCCAATTATCCTTGATGATCCATACTATCCTGAACTGCTGAAAAAATGTGTAAATCCGCCTCCTGTTCTCTATATAAAGGGCAATAGAGCGTGCTTGAACGGTACGACGGTTGCCATTGTCGGTTCCAGGGCTGCAACAACCTATGGCCGCAGAACCGCCTTTAATCTTGGCAGGGATCTGGCGGGGAGTGGGGTAGCGGTGGTGTCCGGTCTGGCAACGGGAATCGATTCCGAGGCTCATGCCGGCTGCCTGGAAGGAATGGGAGAGACCATCGGTGTTCTGGGATGTGGCCTTGATGTGGTCTACCCCAGAACAAATAAGAGCCTCTACAGCCAGGTCGCAGAGCGTGGGGCTTTGGTGACAGAATATTGCCTTGGCACCAAACCAGAGGGGTTCAGATTCCCAGCCCGAAACAGGATTATAGCCGGGATGTGTCATGGGGTGGTCGTGGTTGAAGCAGCAAAGAGATCAGGTTCTCTGATCACTGTCGGGCATGCGCTGGATGAGGGCAGAGATGTTTTTGCCGTACCCGGGCAGGTGGACTCGGTAAAATCCAGCGGCACGCATTGGCTGCTCCAGCAGGGGGCGGCGCTTGCTGCTTCAGCAGCAGATATTATTGATGGTCTGGGCCTCGAGAACAGGGGAGTGACGGAGGGGATTGCGGAGCAGGGCTCCCAGGTTGAACTTGAATGGGAGACCGGAGCTCTTTTTGCGATAATTGATACCTACCCGAAGCAGAGAAATGAGTTAATAGAACACTCAGGCATGACTCCTGCTAAGATCAGCGAGCATCTCCTGCTGCTTGAGCTGGAGGGACTGATCGAGATATTGCCAGGTGATCAGGTTCGCAGAGTGGGTAAATAGTGTAAAAAAGCGTTTGTACCAAACCTAACTAACTGCAGGTATCATCAGGATAAAAAAATGAAAAATATAATCATTGCCCCGTCAATTCTTTCTGCCGATTTTACCGAACTTGGCCTTGAGATCAAATCGGTCGTTGAGGCTGGTGCTGACGTTATTCACATCGATGTCATGGATGGCCATTTTGTACCCAATATTACTATTGGGCCAATTGTGGTTGAAGCGGCCGGCCGTGCTACCGATAAACCACTCGATGTACATCTGATGATCAGTAATCCTGACGACTATATCGATACTTTCGCCACTGCAGGTGCAGACTGGATTACGGTTCATGTTGAAGCCTGCACACATCTCCAGAGAAGCGTATCAAGGATTCGGGAACATAAATTGAAAGCAGGTGTGGTGCTCAATCCAGCAACCCCGCTGCAGACACTTGAGTACATCCTGGAGGATGTTGATCTGGTAATGATCATGAGTGTTAATCCGGGCTTTGGGGGGCAGTCATTCATTCCGTCGACACTTGACAAGATAAGAAAACTGAAGTCGATGATTGACGAGCGAGGCCTGGATGTGGACATTGAAGTGGATGGCGGCGTCAGTGCTGAGACCATAGGTGCCATTGCTCGGGCCGGGGCCAATATCTTTGTCGCCGGTTCAGCCATCTATGGTCGCGATGAATATGGCCCGGTTATTGACGAGCTGCGACGGGAAGCAGAAAAAGGCAGAGCTTCCCCATCACCGAAACCATCAAACTGCACTGAGAGGGTGAGATGAGTGAAGATACAATGAACAGTGTTTCCTGGCAGAAGTTACAAGGTCTGGCACAAGATCCGTATGATCTCAGCTCAGAAAATTCGCTCCGGGCTGATGGCAGGATCGACTCGATGATCTGTCATGCTGCAGGGTTGAAACTGATGTATTCAACACAGCGGATCAGCGAACAGGAACTCCAGGCCTTTCAGGAGTTTGCCGATGAACATCGCCTCGTTGAAAGGTTTAAAGGAATGAAATCAGGTGATGTGCTTAACCGGATTGTTGATTGGGAAAGTGAGAACAGACAGGTCCTGCATACGTCGTGCAGGGATTTATTTTCAGAGCATCCTGCTGAGCCGGAATCTGCACGTCAGGCTCGAGAAGAGATGGACAAGCTGAAATCGTTTCTTGCCCAGATAGCTGAAGGGTCGTTAACCGGCAGTACCGGTAAGCCGTTTACCTCAATGATCAATATTGGTATCGGCGGTTCCGACCTTGGCCCACGATCCGTTTATGAAGCACTGAAAGCATTTCGCCAGCCGGGGCGAGAGGTAAAGTTTATTGCCAATGTGGATCCCGACGATGCAGCTGAGGTCCTGAGCTCGACAGATCTGGAACAGACATTGGTAAATGTTGTTTCAAAAAGTGGATCAACCCTGGAAACCCTGACAAATGAGGAAATTGTCCGGCAGGTGTTTACTGACCAGGATCTCGATCCCAGCCAGCATTTTGTGGCTGTGACGGGGATGGGCAGCCCGATGGATAATCCCGCCCGTTATCTCCGTTCGTTCTACATGTTTGATTATATCGGTGGACGTTACAGTGTCACGTCTATGGTGGGCTGCGTGATGCTTGGATTTGCTGTCGGCTTTGAAAACCTTACCGACTTTCTTCGTGGCGCCCACGAGATGGACACCGTTGCTGAATCACCAGGTGTTCGTGACAATATGCCCCTGCTGCTGGCAATGCTCGGTATCTGGAATCATAATTTTCTCGGTTACCCGACGCTTGCCGTATTGCCGTATAGCCAGCCAATGCATCGTTTTCCTGCCCATCTGCAGCAGTGTGACATGGAGAGCAACGGTAAATCGATCACCATTGATGGAAGAGCCGTCCAGGGGAAAACAGGTCCTGTTGTCTGGGGTGAGCCTGGCACAAATGGTCAACATGCATTCTACCAGCTGCTCCACCAGGGAACCGAAATCGTTCCAGCAGAGTTTATCGGTTTTCAACGTTGTCAATACGATCGTGACATCATTGTTGAAGGGACCTCATCCCAACAGAAACTCATGGCCAATATGCTTGCTCAGGCAGTTGCTCTGGCAACCGGCAGGGATCATGAGAACCCCAATAAACGATTCCATGGTAACCGGCCGAGTTCAGTGATTGTGGGAAACAGACTGGACCCGCTCACCATGGGGAAATTGTTGTCACTCTATGAAGCAAAGATTGTTTACCAGGGCTTTGCCTGGAATATCAACTCGTTTGACCAGGAGGGCGTGCAGCTTGGCAAGATTCTGGCGACTCGTTTTCTGGCGGTAATGTCAGATGACAAAAATGATGCGTTCCCGCTGGAATCTGAGCTGCTCAGGGCAGTTGAAAAATAAAGGCTGTAAACAAAAATGAGTTGATGAATCACTATTCATTTTCAGCCTCATAATAGTTCATTTTTTGTTGACAAAAAAATCGTTCAGATATATCCTCAACTGCTACACGATTATTCGTCGGTTTAGTGTTTCATCCCTTCGGTTTCAAACCGCACACGAGTTGAAGGAGTTGAAGGAGTTGCAGAAAGTGGTAGAAAGTCCTGTTGAGGGGTGGTCTCGCTTTTCTGTTGAGATACTTGATCAGCAATAAGAATATTAATTGGTTAGGGTAGAAGTACAAACTGTAATTCAAAGGAGGAAATCATGGCAAAACATGAGACACCCTTGTTGGATCAACTGGAGAGTGGCCCATGGCCAAGCTTCGTTACCGACTTAAAGCGGCAAGCAGAAAAGAAACCTGAGTGTTTTGATATTCTCGGTCAGCTTGAATTGTCCTACAAGGACAGGATCACCCATTGGAAGCACGGCGGTATCGTCGGTGTTTTCGGTTATGGTGGTGGTATTGTTGGACGTTATTCCGATATGCCTGAAGATTTTCCGGGAGTTCAGCATTTTCATACGATTCGTGTTGCTCAGCCGGCGTCGAAATATTATTCATCAGCGAATCTTCGCCAGATGATGGATCTCTGGGAGAAGCATGGTTCAGGTATGACCAACTTTCATGGTTCAACCGGCGATATCATCCTGCTTGGCACCAGGACAGAAAACCTGGAGCCGTTCTTCTGGGATCTGACCCACGATATGAAGCAGGATCTTGGTGGATCAGGATCCAACCTGCGAACACCTGCAAACTGTGTTGGCCAGTCACGCTGTGAATGGTCATGCTATGATACAGAAGAGTGTTGTCATCATCTGACCATTCATTATCAGGATGAGATTCATCGTCCGGCATTCCCCTATAAATTTAAATTCAAATTTTCCGGATGTCCTAATGATTGTGTTGCAGCGATTGCTCGTTCAGATGTTGCTGTTATCGGTACCTGGAGAGATGAGATTCGTATCGACCAGGCTGCCGTCAAGGAATATGTCGCCGGAAACTACCCGTCAAACGGTGGTGCCCATAGTGGCAGAGATTGGGGTGCATTTGATATCAAGGCTGAAGTTATCGACCTGTGTCCGACAGAGTGTATGTGGATGGAAGGCGATGAGCTGAAGATTGATGATAAAGAGTGTACCAGATGCATGCATTGTATTAACGTCATGCCTCGTGCGCTTCGTCCTGGTGCTGACCAGGGAGCCTCCATTCTCGTTGGTGCAAAAGCGCCGATTCTTGATGGTGCTCAATTTGCTACACTGATTGTACCGTTCATGAAAATCTCCAAGGATAATGATTTCGAGGAACTGATCGAATTTATCGAAACCATATGGGACTGGTGGATGGAAGTTGGAAAGAACCGTGAGCGTGTTGGTGAAACCATGCAACGTGTCGGTCTGCCAACCTTTATAAAAATCATGGGTGTTGATCCGATCCCACAGATGATTAAAGAACCTCGTTCTAATCCTTATATCTTCTGGGCTGAAGAAGAGGTTGAAGGTGGTTTCGAGCGTAATGTCGAAGAATTCCGTGCACGTCATGCTGCATAATGTCCGGTTTTGATTTTAAACACATATTTCTTTTACCAATTATTATATAAGGAGACGAATCATGGGATATAATCCGGAAAAGCCGATGGAAGGACGTATTACAGACCTCGGCCCACCACATTATGAGCAGTTTTTCCCGCCTGTCATCAAGGCTAATAAAGGAAAGTGGCTATGGCATGAGATTACACAGCCTGGCGTGCTGATGCACAAATCAGAGACCGGAGACGAGGTTTATACCGTTCGTGTCGGTACTGCCCGTCTGGTATCTGTTGAATACATCCGCGAAGTGTGTGATATCGCAGATGCACATTGTGACGGTTTTATGCGCTGGACCACCCGAAATAACATCGAGTTTATGGTTGACTCTAAAGACAAGGTTCAGCCGCTTCTCGATGATCTTGCCAGCCGTGGGAATAAGTTCCCGGTTGGTGGAACCGGAGCAGGTGTAACCAATATCGTTCACACCCAGGGCTGGGTACATTGTCACACTCCAGCAACCGATGCTTCTGGTCCGGTCAAAGCAGTCATGGATGATCTGTTTGATTACTTTACCTCCATGAAACTGCCGGCCCAGGTAAGAATTGCCCTGGCCTGCTGTCTGAACATGTGTGGTGCGGTGCATGCATCTGATATCGCAATTCTCGGTATCCATCGCAAGCCGCCGATGATCGATCACAAGCGTATTACCGGTGTCTGTGAGCTTCCGCTGGCAATTGCTTCCTGTCCGCTTGGAGCGGTTAAGCCTGCAAAAGCCGAGGTTGACGGCAAGGAAATCAAAACGGTCAAGGTAACGGTAGAGCGTTGTATGTTCTGCGGTAACTGCTACACCATGTGTCCTGCCATGCCGCTTGCCGATCCTGAAGGTGACGGTATCGCAATCCTGGTCGGTGGTAAGGTTTCTAACTCTCGATCGGCACCAAAATTTTCAAAATTGGTTATACCGTTCCTGCCAAATACCACACCACGCTGGCCGGAGGTTGTTGAAGCGGTAAGAAAAATTCTTGTGGCCTATTCAGAAGGTGCTAAGAAATACGAGCGTGTTGGCGAGTGGGCAGAGAGAATCGGTTGGGAGCGTTTCTTTGAAAAATGCGACATCCCATTTACTGAAAAGAGCATCGATGATTATCGCCTGGCCTATGACACCTGGCGTACGACCACTCAATTCAAGTTCACCAGCCATATCAGCTCGTGACTGGTAGATTATTGAGCGAAAGCCCACACTGGTCATCCAGTGTGGGCTTTGGTGCTTTCTTCTTCAATATTTTACAAGGAGAAAAGTTATGCCATTGAGTGATGAAGACTTAAAACTTGCTATAATTGAAAAGGCAACGAAATCACCAAAACCACAATTGTATATCAAGGATTTCTATAAATGTGATCCTGATACAAAACCACGCAAGATCAAGAACGTTGCCAATGAGCTGGTTCGTGAAGGTGAATTGATGTTCTGGTCTTCTGGATCTACAACCATGTATGCACGTCCTGATCGTATTCAGAACGAGGAAGGCTAAACGTTAGTATTGATGCATTTTTGTTTTGTTCGAAGTGCAGAATGTGAAAACATTCTGCACTTTTTTTTTGCCCTGTGGGCGCCGCCAGTCTCACTGATTGACAAACTGACGTTCGATCATACCTGGGAATTATTAAGGATCATCCAGATATCGCCTACCTGGACAGGTTATGCCAGGCGGCGAGCAAAGCGACTCTGATGGACAACTGAGTGATGATTATAGCAAAGGGCTACTCGTTTACCGGAAGAGCCAGCATTTATAATGAGGAAAGGGGGTAAGCCGTTGTCGACTCCCCCCCTGAATTGTTGATTTGTTATACCTTTGCTTAGTAACGATAGTAGTCAGGTTTGTATGGTCCCTCAACGGGTACCCCGATATAATCGGCCTGCTCTTGCGATAGGGTCGTCAGCTGAACGCCAATTTTCTTGAGGTGCAGTCTCGCAACCATCTCGTCGAGCTTTTTGGGGAGAAAGTACACCTTGTTTTCGTAATTCTTAGAATTTTTCCACAGTTCAATCTGGGCTAGCACCTGGTTTGTAAATGAGTTACTCATGACAAAACTGGGGTGACCCGTTGCACATCCGAGATTAACCAGTCTGCCCTCGGCCAGAACAATAATTTTCTTGCCATCCGGAAAGGTCACATGGTCTACCTGTGGTTTGATAGTATCCCAGGGTAAATCTCGGATTCCTGCGATATCAATTTCAGAGTCAAAGTGGCCGATATTGCAGACAATGGCCTCGTTTGGCATGGATTCCATGTGGCTCCTGGTAATGACCTTTAGATTCCCGGTGCAGGTTACAAAAATATTACCGACTGATGCCGCTTCTTCCATGGTAACGACTCGATAACCTTCCATGGCCGCTTGAAGTGCGCAAATAGGATCGATTTCAGTAACATAGACGATTGCGCCCATTCCGCCGAGAGCCTGTGCACAGCCCTTTCCGACATCGCCAAAGCCGACGACAACAGCAATTTTTCCGGCGATCATCACATCGGTTGCCCGCTTTATCCCGTCAATCAGGGATTCACGGCAACCGTAGAGATTGTCAAATTTGGATTTGGTGACGCTGTCATTGACATTAATAGCCGGACACTTGAGACTGCCGTCAGCCGCCATTTCATTAAGTCGGTGCACCCCCGTGGTCGTCTCTTCACTGATACCACGAACGGAGCCCATCTCGTCGGGATATTTCTCGTGCATAACCAGGGTGAGGTCGCCGCCATCATCGACGATCATATCAGGTCGCCAGTTGTCCGGTCCGAAAATGGTCTGGTCAATGCACCACCAGAATTCCTCCTCGGACTCGCCTTTCCAGGCAAAGGTGGGGATTCCAGCAGCAGCCATGGCTGCTGCTGCATGATCCTGGGTAGAGAAAATATTGCAGGAAGACCAGCGCACCTCGGCGCCAAGTTCCACAAGGGTTTCCATGAGGACAGCTGTCTGTATTGTCATGTGCAGGCAGCCGGCGACACGAGCCCCTTTCAAGGGTTTTGATTCCGAATATTCTTCCCTCAGACTCATCAGCCCGGGCATTTCTGTTTCGGCAATTTCAATTTCTTTTCTTCCCCAGTCAGCAAGACTCAGGTCGGCCACTTTATAATCTTTTATTTCTTCACTCATTATTTAATCCTTTGACAATTTCTCACAGATTTATCCAGTTACAGGAGAAAATGATACGTTTAGTTAAATTTTTGCAGCGTCCTTTAGTTCTTCTGCTTTGTCAATTCGTTCCCAGGTGAAATTCTTACGACGGCGTCCGAAGTGACCATAGGCGGCTGTTTCACGATAGATTGGTCTTAACAGGTCAAGGTGCTGGATGATCGCTTTCGGTCTGAGGTCAAAATGGACGTTGACCAGCTCCTTGATTCTCTCGTCACTGATTTTTCCGGTCCCAAAGCTGTTAATGTTAATTGAAACTGGTTGGGATATACCGATTGCATAGGCGATCTGAACTTCCAGCTCTGAGGCAATACCGGCTGCCACCAGATTTTTGGCAATATAACGTCCCATGTAGGAAGAAGAGCGGTCAACCTTGGAGGGATCCTTACCTGAAAACGCACCGCCTCCATGCGATCCTTTTCCGCCATAGGTATCAACAATAATTTTCCGCCCGGTGACACCGCAGTCACCGACCGGGCCGCCAATGACAAATCGGCCGGTGGGATTGATGAAAAACTTGGTGTTCTTATCGAGCATGTTTTCGGGGAGAATCGGTTTAACGATTTCTTCCATCACCCCTTCTTTTAGATCATCATAATCAACACTGGCATCATGCTGAGTGGAGAGCACAACGGTATCAATCCGTTTTGGAATGTCGTCTACATATTCGATTGTCACCTGGCTTTTAGCATCGGGACGCAGCCAGGGCAGCAGCCCTGTTTTTCGTACCTCGGCCTGACGCTTTGTCAAACGGTGTGCATAATAAATTGGCATCGGCATAAATACCTTAGTATCATTGCAGGCGTAACCAAACATGAGTCCCTGGTCTCCGGCGCCCTGATCCAGGTCGACACCATCACCCTCGTTGACGCCTTGAGCGATATCGGGGGATTGTTTGTCAATGGATGTAAGGATTGCGCAGGATTGCCAGTCAAAGCCCATATCAGACGAGTTGTAGCCGATTTCTTTAATGGTCTGCCTGACAACATCAGGCATGTCCACCCAGGCGGATGTGGTTATTTCACCGGCTATCAGCGCCATACCTGTCGTTACCATGGTTTCACAGGCAACTCGTGCCAGTTTATCCTGGTCCAGGATTGCATCCAGGATCGCATCTGATATCTGATCGGCAACCTTGTCGGGGTGTCCTTCTGAAACAGATTCTGAAGTAAATAGATATTGAGACATGAAAACTCCCTTTGAATAAAATAGTGGTAAAAATACTCGATTAAAGTAGTAATTAATAACGGTTTCGCAAGAAAATTCGTACCATTAAATAGTTATTAAGATGATTTTTGTTCGGATTTGTCAAGGGTAGAAAATGGAGCGCTGTTTTCTCTTGACCCGGTTGCTTAAATGATTACGATGGCGGCTCAACCTTTGGCGGAGATTGTCACAGAAAGGTGCTGATCTTCCCTACAGGTTTGAAGGTATTTTTTATACATTTGAGGATCACTAAACAGGAACGAATATGTCCATTGAAGATGCACGGGAAGTAATTTTAATAGAGGAACAGGGCCTTGCTGCTGTAAGAGAACGGATTGGCCAGGAATTTCTTGATGCTGTCGATACAATTCTTGCCTGTTCCAGTCGATTGATCATAACGGGTATCGGTAAGTCCGGTATCATCGGTCAGAAGATATCGGCAACCCTGAACAGTACCGGTACCGCTTCATTTTTCATGCATCCCGTCGAGGCCATGCATGGTGATCTCGGCATGGTTCAGCCGACCGATGTGGTTATCGCTATATCCTACTCTGGCGAAACTACTGAACTCAATACGCTTCTTGGCAGTCTGAGGCGAAGGTGCGCCTCCATTATCGCCATGACCGGGAGCCCTGCCTCCACGCTCGGCTCATTTGCTGATATTGTCCTTGATATCTCCATCCCTAAAGAGGCCTGTTCTCTCGGACTTGCTCCAACCACAAGTACAACTGCAACCCTGGCGCTGGGGGATGCGCTTGCTGTTGTACTGATAAATCGCAAACAGTTTCGGGCAGCCGATTTTCGCCAGAACCATCCAGCCGGCAGTCTTGGTGAACGTCTAAAAGTAAAGGTGAATGAAGTCATGCTTACCGGCACCAGTGTGCCGCTGGTAAGCAATGGTGCTACCGTCGCAGAGGCAGTAATGGAACTCAACCGGAAAAATCTGGGTGCGGTCCTGGTTGTCGATGAAGAGTATAATATAGATGGTATTGTAACCGATGGTGATGTCAGACGATTTGTTGCCGATGGTGTAGATTTTCAACAGGTGAAGGCAAAAGAGCTGATGACCCCGGACCCGGTTACTATTGTTTCAGACAAGCAGGCGGTTGATGCACTCAGCATCATGCAACGCCATGAAATCACCGTTCTCCCTGTCACCGATAAAGACGGCAGAATGCAGGGTATCCTGCACCTTCATGATCTTCTGGGTAAAGGAGAGTTCAGATTTCTGCTGTAAGGCAGACAGCACTCGATCATTTCGATATATTGTTGTTGACAGTGTGATGAGTGTAAAAACTGCAGGTGGATGTGTGAAGGCCTTCTGCAGCAGGATGGTTAGGGTCTGTAAAACAATAATATGGCCAATCACGAGCAAACGGGGAGAATCGAATAATTCCATTCACCATGAAACTCGTCACGCTTAATTTGTATTGCTTTCAGCTCATCATCTGACACTTTTATCCCTTTGGGATAATGGGAAGAGTCAAGCTCAGCCCGCACTTTCAAGCCTTTTCTGGTGGTAGTTGCAGCAATCAAATTAACAATCGTCTCATGACTAACTAGCGGTTTTCCACGCCAATTCATACTGATAAATGAAAACAATCTGTGTTCAATTTTATTCCATTTACTCGTTCCAGGAGGAAAGTGGCTGACATGTATAGGAATATTTAGTTCGTTGGCCAATTTCTGCAATTCGACCTTCCACAAGCGTACCCTCGATCCATTACTTCCGCCACCATCTGCCGTGATCACTAATTTCTTAGCTTCTGGATAAAGGTCTTGGCCCATTGAAAACCACCACCGACGAATTGTGGAAACAGCAAAAGTTGCAGTGTCATGATCTGTGCCTACGCTTACCCATGCCGAATTGTCTGCTATATCGTAAACACCATATGGGTTAGCCCTCCCGAGTTCCTTATCGACAAAATCATAAACCTTGACTTGCTCAGGCCTACCTTTTGGCCGGAACTCTTTTCCACCGTTTTTGTATCGTCCAACTAGCTCTTTCTTTTTTGTGTCTACTGAAATTACCGGTTGGCCATCACACATTGCTTTTTCCGTTCGTGAATTGATAAATTCAAACTGTGCATTACGGTCAGGATGTTTGGAGCCCTCCAGTGTTTTTTGGTTGCCTTGTAAACTGTAGCCCATTTCTTTCAGCAAATTGCCAACTGAAGTGTGACTAGCAGAGAACCCTTGCGAGCGTAATTGAGATTCCAATTGCCTTAAACTTTTGCATGTCCAACGCAATGGAGATTCCGGATCTCCGAGAGTGGTGGGTTC
>RCNC010000143.1_pt1 | contig 63158 bp, 54 predicted proteins | sample 2041301 | NCBI WGS metagenome assembly RCNC01 (sample SAMN09708231, study PRJNA481090) | Marine sediment metagenome, whole genome shotgun sequencing project. | biome: marine sediment; feature: ocean; material: sediment; isolation source: Sewage treatment plant 13A marine sediment (STP13A) ...
TAATTGAGATACATATTTCTATTTTGGATAAGATCTATTATTCTCTATCCTTTCTAAAGATATTAAATATTTATCTCTTAGAAAACCTTTTCCCTTAAATATGAAGTCAGAGAGAAGCGACTGGTATGATAGTGGTGTATACCAATAGAGTCAATAGCCAAATAAAAGATTGCTGTTAAAATCTATGAATAATTTCAATATTCATAAAATATGCAATATATATTTTACATTTAGCAATATTTATATTACATTTGTATTGTGGAAAACATAAATTTAAAATTAGCAAGAGTTGAAAATAGCCTGTCTCAACAGGAGCTTGCCGATTTGATAGGCGCAACTCGGCAAACAATTGGTTTGATTGAAAAGGGGAAATACAATCCTTCATTAAACCTGTGCATAGGCATTGCAAAAGCATTGAATAAAACCTTAAATGACTTATTTTGGGATGAAAAATAAAACAAAGAAGCCATTCTTAAACATGGATGAACGAAATAAGCTAATAGCTTATAAAGTAATAGCAGTTATGTATTTTCTCACCATTCTTGCCATACAGGGAATTGTCATCTACCGTCAATTTGCGCTGGGCCAGGAAATTGGTGATTTTGAAGACATCGCCATTATAATGACTATAAACTCTTTGTTTCTTATCAGTGCTCTCCTGTACTTTGGTGCCATACCCATTAGGAAGCTAAAAATAAAGAGTATCTTATTAATTTATGCTTTATTCATAGTTCTTGGAAGTTTATTTACCTATGCGAAATACAACATTTTTCAAAGTCCTGGATTATCCTTTGGACAGTTGCTCGATAAACTTATTATCATTTTCATTATCACAGGATTAATCATGTTATTTTTTATCCTGTTTTCATTTCTCGGAAAAAGAAAAGTCGAAAAAGAATTAGAATAATTACAAAATATAAACAATATGGTTGAAAAACTAGAAAAATACAGACGGTACATTTTTATCGGGATTGTCATATTAGCATTGGGAGTTACGTTTTCAACGACGCTGAAAGATAGCCTTGGATCTTTAGGAACAGTCTTTATTGCTATTGGTGGCCTTTTCTTTATTATTGGAATGAATATGAAGAAAAAGGAAGAGGAAAGTAAAAACAATTAACTTGTGTAAATTTAATTTGCTAAAGAGTTAGGCTAAAGCTCTGGCCCTATCCTATTAGAAAATAATTATTACAATTGTATCATGAAATTAAATACAATTTTGCATAATGTTAGTAATCTGAAGTGGGTGTTTTTACTCTGGGCAATTGTTTTGATTCTCTATTCTTTTATTCGCCTTCCTGACAATATACTCTCTATTACTGGAACAATAATTTTCCTAATTGGAATTTATTTGGGGCTAGATAGCCTAAGTGATATTTCTAGAATCTCTGAGAAGGAAAAGGCCAGGTTTAAACTAAAAAACTTCGCAAAAACACAGAGTATAATTGTTCTTTCGGCTATTGTTATTCTATCTCTCATAAGTATTCTTTTCTTGTCTTCAAAAATATTCCTTTCCTCAAAAGATCCATCCGTGGCAGACCCTCTTTTTAAATTGGGGCTGGATTGCTTAGTTTTTATATTAGGATTACTATGTCTTTTAAAAAGTATTCATGAAAAAAACGCCCAGGTGAATACAGTAATTACCCAAGAAGAAAAACCTGAAATACATGATTAGATATCAATCCTTTATTTTCAACAACTCAATTAGGAGAATTATATATTTATTTATCGCAATTGTTTTTATTAGCTGCCAATCAGAGACAAAGACTCGAATAATTGATGTCAGTGATCATGGAATTGTTCCCAATACAAAGCAAAATATAACAGCAAAAATCAACAAGTTAATCGAAGGTTTGGATGCTGAACCTGTGACCATTATCTTTCCGAAAGGCAGGTATGATTTTTATCCTGAATCAAATTATCTCAGGCCATATTATGAAACCAACACCTATGATGTAAACCCAAAGAGATTGGCCATTCTCCTAGAAAATAAAAAGAATATTTTCATTGATGCTCAGGGTTCTGATTTTATTTATCACCAACACATACAGCCATTTACATTGGATAATTCAGAAAACATCAGCATAAAAAACTTAAATATAGATTGGGACTATCCACTTACGGCTGAATCAGAAGTTATGGAGGCTGATTCCAATCATATCCTCATAAGAATTGATACTACTCAATTTCCCTATGTGGTTCATGAAGGGGGATTGACCTTTGCTGCTGAAAACTGGGAAGCCGAATGGAGATTAACAGGAGGATCATGGCTGATAGAGTTCAGCAGAGATCATATAATTCCCTCACAAACCGGAGGCCATGGTTGTGTAAATGGGGATTTAAAAAAAGTTCGTTATTCTGAGCCAGTTCCCGGAGAGGTATTAATGGAAGGGGACTTTATTAAAACACCAGCGGTAGGAAACTACCTTATAATGCGTCACAGTACCCGTGATCATGCAGGAATGTTTCTATTTCACAGTAAAGATATAAAGCTACAGAATATAAATGTATACCACACTTCTGGCTTGGGAATTCTATCTCAATATTGTGAAAATATTGAGATGAGAGAAGTAAATATGATTCCAAATCCAAATAAGAATCGATATTTAAGTGGGCACGATGATGGTTTGCATTTTATGGGATGCAAGGGAGAAATAATTATTGACAATTGTGATGCTCAGGGCTTGATGGATGATCCCATAAATATTCATGGCACCTGTGTACCGATAATAGAAAAAATAGATGAAAAAACTGTAAAATGCAGATTTGCTCATAGTATGAGTTGTGGGCTAAACTGGGCTGAAGCTGGCGATATCGTTGGGTTCATCGAGAAGAAGTCTATGAACACTATAAGTAAAGGAGTTATTTCAAAATTCAGCTCTATAGATAAAGACAGTTTTTTACTTGTATTTGAAAATGATGTACCTGAAATATTAGATGAAGGCTATTCCATTGAGAATTTAAGCTGGACACCCAACGCAACTATTACCAATTGTTTTGTTGGTAGCTGCCGTGCCAGAGGATATTTGATCTCTACGCCAGGAAAGGTACTAATTGAGAATAATATATTTGAATCCAGCGGGTCAGCAATTCTCATTGCTGGTGATGCAAACTATTGGTACGAAAGTGGTGCTGTTACAGATGTTACTATCCGAAACAATGAATTCAGGTCTTCATGCAATTCTTCATATTACCAATTCTGTAATGCTGTAATCAGTATATTTCCTGAAGTCCCTGAACCAGATTCACTGCATCCTTATCATAAAAATATTAGAATAGAAAATAACACTTTTAATCCTTCAGATTACCCTATTCTTTATGCAAAATCAGTTGATGGATTAAGCTTTGTAAAAAATACTATTATACGTAGTTATGATTATGAACCATGGCATTTTCAAAAGAATACTTTTCTTTTTGATGCCTGCAAAAATGTTGAAATATCAGGCAATACAGTCGGTGAAGATATCTTAGGTAAGAATATATTACTAAAAAGGATGGGCGATAAGGAGCTGATAAACAACAATATTGAATTACTAGAGGATAAATCAGATGTCGGAAATCTAAAGCAAATAAAGGCAATATAAGGTCACATGGAGTTGAATATAAATATCAATGATGTCTCAGAAACTGCATTCCTTACTTTATATTGTCATGCCTTAGATGCCCAGTCCAAAGACCCCATTCTCAATGACAGAAGTTCAATTATAATAATGCAAATGCTGAATCATGAACTATCCAATTCAGATAAAAATTTGGTAGTTCACACAGCTATTCGAGCAAAAAAATACGACGAATATGCTGGTAATTTTATTAAAAAAATATCCAAAAGCCACAATTATAAATATTGGCTGTGGTTTAGATAATCGTTTTGAAAGAGTAGATAACGGACAAATCGACTTTTTTGATCTGGATTTGCCTGATATAATTGAGATAAAGAAACAACTATTCAATGAAACAACTCGCTATCAATTCATTCCCCAATCTGTTTTTGACTTTAGCTGGATGAAACGAATTACAGGAAAAGATATTCTCTTTTTGGCTGAAGGGGTTTTTATGTATTGTGAAGAAAAAAATGTAAAATCATTGTTTCTAAAATTGCAAAATAGCTTCCCGGGTTCTGAGATTGTATGCGAAGTATTCAACTCCCTGTGGCTAAAAGGCTGGTTAAAGAAGATGATGAACTTTAAAATGCAAAAAGAATTAAACTTAGGGAAAGATGCCACATTCAAATTTGGAATTAGACAAAGCAATGAAATTGAAAATTGGAATAATGGCATTGAGCTTCTGGGCGTTTGGTCATACTTTGATAGTGATGAAAGTAAACTTGGGTGGATTAAAATATTCAGACATATTGAACTCTTTAGAAACACTCAATGGACTGTACATTATAAATTAAACTAAAGCCCTGGTTCCTAAGTTAAGATCCTGGCTTTTGAGAACAGTATTTGAAAATTTAACAAAATCAGGGGGTCAATATAATCTATAGTAACCCTGGCTTTTAAAAATTGTACCTTCGTCATCAACTCTACTACATAAATTTCCAAAATATGAAAAAACAGATATTTTTAATCGTATTAATAATTGGCCTATCATATAACAGCAAGGCACAGGATCCGAATGAAAAGTATGGGAAGCATGTAGAAACATTGGATTCTACACTTGAATCTCTTTATGGAGTAATTTCAGGCGAAAAAGGCGAGGAACGGAACTGGGAGCTTATGAAATATTTATTCCATCCGGATGCAAAATTAATTCCGGCTGGGAAAAACAAAGAAGGGATCTATCAGGCTAGTTATATGTCAGTAGATGATTATATAAATGCCTCTGGAAAATGGCTAGTTGAAAATGGATTTTTTGAAAAAGAAATTCATAGAGTTATTAATACTTTTGGAAATATTGTCCAGGTCTTTAGCACCTATGAATCATTCAGGAGTGAAGCGGATGAAAAACCATTCATGCGCGGTATCAATAGTATACAACTACTAAATGATAGAGAAAGATGGTGGATAATAAATATCTACTGGACTCAGGAATCACCTGAGAACCCAATTCCGGAAGAATATTTGCCTGGTAAATAAATAAATAGGGATCTACCTCCGTTTTCTTTACTTTACTATTGGCAAACTTATCTGTGAAGGATATTGCTTTGAATGATGCACCTTGTTGTGTGCGACAATTCCTTCTTTTTCATCATAATTTGCACCACCAGTATTCAGGTTTCTAGCGAAACGAGGGAAATTACTACTCGAAATTTCAATTCGAATACAGTGCCCCTTTTCAAAGTAATTACTGGTAGATAAGGGTGTTAAATCTACCTGATAAACCATACCCTCTTCCATGAACACCTCTTTATCATATCCTTCTCTATACCGAACTCTCTGAATAGTTTCATCCAGATTATAGGCCCTGCCATCGGGATAAACATCAATTAGCTTAAGGGTAAAATCCGTATCTTTTACATCGGATGAAACAAATAATGTGGTTTCAATAAAACCAGATACCTCCACACCTTCTTTTAAGGGTTCTGTGGTATAAACCAGAATATCCTCTCGCGTTTCCATCTCCTGCTGATCAAAAGATCCGGCTTTAAGAGCATTTCCCATACAGCAAACATTGCCTCCGTAAGAGGGAACAGGATTCATCGGATCATATGTAAATCCATCAGGTATATCTTTCTTCTTTGGCTTTGAAGCAACTAACTTACCGGTACCTGATAAAGAATTAGCATGGCAATCACTACTTAAATAAAAGGTAGTCATTTCGGCATTTTCTGGGGGCCAGGTTTCTGAAGCTTGCCATTGATTAGATCCCATTGTATAATACTGAACCCTGGGTGTCTTTTCTTTAAAATCATTTTGTTCACCTTTTAGCCAGAGATCAAACCAGGCATAAATTTGTTCAGAATAATTGAGCCTGGCATCTCCAACATTTCGTTCTCCCACCATAGTATTTCCAGTAGCCCTTGTAAATCCACAATGTGTAGTGGGGGCAATAACCAGATATTGATTATCTCTAACTTCCGGGTCCGAGGCATTGTTTCTCACATGATTAAACAGGGCCAAGTTCGGACTTATGGATACATCATACCAGGAAGCAAACCAGAAGCCAGGAATGGAAATTTCCATATTATCGTGGTATAATCCACCTTCATACCAATCGGCATGATTTGGTGTACGCCGAACCATTTTATCAAAGACCTCTCGCTTCCCATGAATATTTTGTAACATATCCTGAATGGGTAAATGTTTCAAAGCTTCTGCCATATCCACCCGTGGATTTTCAGGAGCCAGATCATAATATCTGGATATGCGTATTAAATCCTCCTGGCTTGCTCCATCTGGTATTCTTGGTTTAAACTTATCGTGTTCAACACCATATAACCAGGAAAAAAACAACAATTGTTCTGCTCCACCCCGATACCAATTTCCCTGCTCATAGTAATCCCCCACCCTGCCTACTCCTGCACCATATGCCTGTGGTACCATAGCTGCAAAGGAGGGATGATCCAGAGCTGCAACTGCCATTTGCCATTCTGCGGTTGAGGAACATCCATAGGTACCAATCTTTCCATTGGACCAGGACTGGTCTTTCATCCATGTAAATGCATCATAACCATCCGTTAATGGAACGCCTAATATATCCCATTCTCCTTCAGAATAGTAGCGTCCACGCTCATTTTGAACCACATAAGCATATCCTCTTTTAACAGCTTCATAGGCTCTTCGGGCAGTACCTGTTCTTTGCTTACCGTCTCCCCATGAATTAAAATTATAAGGTGTTCTGGAAAATATGATAGGTACCTTTTTATCTGTTTTAGGTCGATATATGTCTGTGGCCAGTCGCACACCATCTCGCATTGGGACCATAACTTTTTGATCAATAATTGCAATTTCTTCAAGTTTCTGCAGGATATCTTCCTGTGCCTTCAGATTGAAACTGCCTGAAAATAGGCAAATCAGAGTAACCGCAACAAAAAACAAATGCTTTTTCATTAAAAGAGTTTTTTAGTTTGGTCAAATATAGAAAATTCAATCTAAATTAAAACTTGAATAAGTTCCTTGCTGAATATTATATTTTATTAGCTATAAAATAGGTAATTATCGAAATTGAAGCTGCTAAAAATGAACCCCAAATTAAATCAACTACAGTGACTAATATTGGCCAATCCTTAAGGGTAGCAAGGTTGGTTAAATCGTAGGTAGCATAGGTAATAAGACCAAAAAATGCCCCGTATAATACAGCATGGACCCAGGATTGCTTCTCAACAGCAGGAGTAATAACAAATACTACCAGGCCACCAATAAAAATCAAATAAAATATAATGGCAGCAAGCCAATTAATATCCGGACTCATCAAAAATCCAATCTGTTTTTGGTAAAAATTTTTAGCAACCAATACCAGCCATATCATATCAATAACAAAAAATACCGGTAGAGCAATTAAGAATAATTTCACAAACATTTTATCTCAATAATTTATTTTTCTAAAAATACAACTAGAATTTCCTCTATATCTATAATAGACAAACAATGAAAATCAAATTTAGTTCATATTTTTTGCAACGCGAAACAAAATGTTTTATGATTAAATATTTAGTTTTAGCTCCTAACATATAGCACCTACTTTTCTAGTACAAATTGGATGCTTATTCCTTTTTTAATACCTTCGTCTTTCATCCAGAGAATTGTGAATGGTACAACAATCTAATTTCTCCTGGAACTAATTGTTTCTTGAAAGAACTTGAATTTAATATATAATTATGGGGAAATTAGTAGTAAACAGTTATTTGGATTTTGAAAAATATGTTGGTAAGGAATTAGGGGTATCTGATTATCATAAAATTACACAAGAACAAATAAACCTGTTTGCCGAAGCCACCCTGGATTACCAATGGATACATCTTGATGTTGAAAGAGCAAAAGAAGAAAGTCCTTATAAATCCACCATTGCACATGGCTTCCTGAATCTTTCTATTTTACCTTACCTGTGGGGTCAGGTGATAGAAGTAAACAACATTAAATTGATGGTTAACTATGGCATCGAAAAGCTAAAGTTTAATCAACCTGTTTTAGTAGGTAGTGAGGTGAGAATCAGGGCAAAATTAAACTCTCTAAAAGATCTCAGAGGAGTTACCAAAGCTGAAATTAATGTGTTACTTGAAATAAAAGATAATAATAAACCAGCCCTGGATGCAATATTAATATTTTTATACCATTTTGAATAAGAAAATAAGCCCTGTGGCTCTAATTACAATTACTAAACCAATCATTTACGAAAGAACCTCATTATGAAAAAATTGTACCCTTTACATTATATTCTGGCATTTTTTGCTTTCTCAGCCCTTTTTATACAATCTGCCATTTCACAGGATGATAAAGCCATGCCGGTTTTTGAAGATGGGGAAGCCCAAATTGTTCCTGCTTTTAAAGATGCAGAGAAATGGATTCGGCATGATCTCTGGGTTGAAACCGAATTTGACACAGACGGTGATGGCAACCCTGACCGTATGCATGTAGCTGTAACCAGGCCCTATCAGACCGATAAGGGCCTCAAGCTACCGGTAGTCTACATTTCTAGTCCTTATTTTGCCGGAACCGCATCCGGATCTCTGGAGTATTTTTGGAACGTCAGGCAAGAATTAAATGCAGTTCCTGCTCCCAGGGTGCATCAGCCTGAAATTGTAAGAAGGGGAAAGCGGCCTATTATATCCAACTCACACACAAAAACCTGGGTACCACGAGGCTATATTGTTGTTCATTCATCTTCACCCGGCACCGGCCTTTCAGATGGCTCGCCAACTGTAGGTGGCGATAACGAGTCTCTTGCACCAAAGGCTGTAATTGACTGGCTGTGTGGGCGTGCCGATGGATTTACAGAACGGGATGGAAATGAAAAAGTGAAAGCTTTTTGGTCTACCGGGAAAGTGGGTATGACAGGGACCTCATACAATGGTACCATTCCTGTGGCAGCAGCTACAACCGGGGTAAAAGGACTTGAGGCCATTATTCCAATAGCTCCAAATACTTCCTATTATCACTATTATCGTTCAAATGGGCTAATCCGAAGCCCTGGCGGATGGTTAGGAGAAGATGTTGATGTTTTATATGATTTCATTCATAGTGGTGAGGAATCAAAACGAGCCTATAGCAACGCTTTAATTAGAGATAAGGAAATGGCTGATGGAATGGACAGGATAAAAGGTGATTACAATGATTTTTGGGCTGGTCGTGATTATCTGAATGATATGAAACCCATGAAGGCAGCACTCTTGATGTCTCATGGATTCAACGACTGGAATGTTGTTCCCGAACACAGTTTTCGTATTTATGAAGCAGCCAAAGCAAAAGGATTACAAACTCAGATATTCTACCACCAGGGTGGACATGGTGGGCCACCACCCATGAAAATGATGAACAGATGGTTTACACGGTACCTGCATGGTGTTGAAAATGGAGTTGAAAAAGATGCAAAAGCCTGGATTGTTCGTGAAGGCGACAAGGCTTCTGAACCAACACCCTATAAAGATTTTCCAAATCCTGAAGCATCACCCGTGCAGCTGTATCTGACTGCAGGAGCCCCAGAACATGGGACATTAAATTCTGAGCCAGTTTCAAAGCAGGGAACAGAGGTTCTGGTTGATAACTTTTCATTTTCAGGCTCTACCCTGGCGAAAGCTGAGGTAACGGGTCATCGCCTTCTATACCTGACTCCTAAACTTTCTGAAGAGGTCCACATTTCAGGTAAAGTAAGGGTAACTGTGAAGCTGGCAAGTAGCAAATCCGCTGTAAATCTCTCTGTTTGGATGGTTTCTTTGCCTTGGAATGAGCGAAGAAACTCAAAAATTACCGACAATATTATAACCCGTGGTTGGGCTGATCCTCAGAATTATAAATCTTTAAGCAAAAGTGAACCATTAAAACCTGGCAAATTCTATGAAATGTCCTTTGATTTGCAGCCCGACGATCAAATTATTCCAGAAGGACAACAAATAGGTCTAATGATATTCTCTAGTGACCGGGATTTTACACTTCGACCCGAACCAGGCACAGAGTTGACAATTGATTTAGATGCCACAAGCATTAGTCTGCCTGTTGTAGGAGGAAAAGAATCACTAAAAGATGCTTTGAAATAATAATAAAGAAAGAATTCCTATTATGAATACCCGAGTTAAGATTTGTTGCATAGCAAGTCTTGAAGAGGCTATGGATGCAATAAATTTTGGTGCATCAGCAATAGGGCTGGTGGGGAAAATGCCAAGTGGCCCAGGTGTAATTGATGATGCCTTAATATTGTGTATAGCCAAAAGTGTTCCTCCTCCTATTGGAACCTTTTTACTTACCAGTGAAACTTCGACAGACAAAATAATAGGGCATCATAAAATAACTCGAACAAACACAATCCAAATAGTGGATGGCTTATCAAAAGGGGCGTATATAGAACTTAAACAGGCAATGCCTGGGGTTAAATTAGTCCAGGTTATCCATGTTATCGATAAAAATTCAGTAGATGAAGCCCTTGAGGTTTCCAATTTCGTAGATGCGATTTTATTGGATAGTGGGAATCCGAATCTAAAAATTAAAGAACTTGGGGGAACGGGAAGAGTACATAATTGGAAAATAAGTCGGAAAATACGGGATAAGGTAAGCATTCCCGTATTCCTTGCTGGTGGCCTAACTCCGGAAAATGTCAGAAGGGCAATTGAAGAAGTGGACCCATTTGGTATTGATGTATGCAGCGGTGTCAGAACGGAAGGAAAGCTTGATAAAAGGAAACTCGAATCATTTATGAAGAATACACTTTTCTAATAAAAACATTAAAGGTAAAATGCAGGCATTAATGATAGCACCCTGTGGGATGAACTGCAGTATTTGCCTTGGGTACTTGAGGGATAAGAATCCCTGCCCGGGTTGCCGGATGGATAATGGACTTAAGCCGAAATACTGCTATAGATGTAAAATCATTAACTGTAAGTTTCTTGCTAATACCGAATCAGGTTTTTGTTATGATTGTGAAAAATATCCCTGCACGCGATTAAAACAACTGGATAAACGATACAGAACCCGATATCACATGAGTATGATTGAAAACCTGGGTGATATACATGATTCGGGACTATCTGAATTTTTAAAGAGTGAAAGCAAACGATGGGCCTGCGCCAAGTGTGATGGTACAATTTGTGTCCATCGCGGCTACTGCATGGAATGCCAAAAGAACTAAAAGACGTTAAAAATTAATTCCTTATATTTGACATAAGAATGAATAAGCCATACGAAAATAGGGACCTTTGGATTTTCAGGGCTTTTGTATTTAGCTTTATAGTGTTTGTATTCTTCGCTTTCAATAGCACCGAAAACAGTAATATTGGTTTTGAAGGTTCTACCACTACTGCTTCTACAATTTCATATGTTGATTATTCGGCAATACTTGTTCCCTCAATCGGAATCTTTGATTATGATAAGCTTAACATAGTTTCAAAAAACAGTTTCGTTTATTATGTACCAAACTATAATTACTCTATTTCCCTAAAAAGCAGGGAAACAAATGAACTTCAAAAGCTATGTGATTCACAGTTTTTAAAACACAAGCCAGTAGTAATAACATTCCTTCCATTACTTAAATCTTCCCAAGGAAATGGGGATGATCCTATTTTGATTTCCTAATCCATTTTAAGCAAACATTCGTGCTACTTTGATATACTTCTATCAAATTTAAAAAGTAGTTTATTAATCAATTAAAATTTAAAATTATGAAATCAATCGTATATATTTTATTAGCCGTATTTATAAGTACCATTTTGTTATCGGCATTTCCCAAAGTGGGTATAGCCTCATCCAAAACAATTGTACTACAATGTACTGAGAGTTATTCAGATGAGAAATTAAATCAATCTGTAGAAATTTTAAAAGCAAGATTAGAAAGTTTTGGTTTGGATAAATTCGAAGTTAAGGGGAAGAAAGGGAAACAAAGTATAGAAGTTGTTATAGAAAGCGCTGTAAATGAAAGCGAGATAGTATCCCTGTTAACATCAAAAGGAAAGCTGGAGTTTTATGAAACCATTGACAAAAGCATAATAACTGAGCAACTGAGCAAAAGTGATGAACTATACTCTCTAATGAATATTCCAGGTGATGGATCCGGATCAGAGGCAATTCTGGGCTATTCCAGAGAAAAAAACAGGTCGAAAGTCGAAACCTTGATTGAAACAAATCTTATTCCTGGTGTGAAAGATAGTAATATTCAATTCGCCTGGAGTAAATTTCCAGTTGATGATTTGGGCTGGGCCCTGTTTTTACTCAAGAACAATTCTTTATTGAGTGGGAAATACGTTGCCGAATCTATTGCTAACTCTGAGAACACTTATGTAATGATTAATTTTAATGAGGAAGGTTCGAAAATCTGGAAAGACATGACGGCTCGTAATATTAACCATGCCATTGCCATAGTAATTGATAATGAGGTTTATTCTGCACCCATGGTAAGAGCAGCTATCGAACATGGAAAATGCCAGATTTCAGGAGATTTCTCTACTATGGAGGTAAACAGACTGGTAGCCTTTATTGACAGCGGGGAATTGCCTTTAGAATTTAAAGTAGTCAAATAAAAAGGAAATGCAGGGGGCAAAATATTTCTGCTTTTAAAGTGTATCTTTATTTTAGAAAATGTTATGTCTCCTGCACTACTCAATTACAGGTGAGAACTGGTATGAAATACATGCTTGAGAAAATTACAGCTTTCCGAAAAGAGCTCCATCAAAATCCTGAACTATCAGGGCAGGAAGAATCAACTTCGACACGAATTCGGAATTTTATAGAAAAATATCACAATACAAAAATTGTGGAGGGTATTGGTGGACATGGAATAGCGGCCATTTATGACTTTTTAAATACAGGTCCGGTTATAATGATTCGATGTGAACTGGATGGACTCCCCATTAATGAATCAAGCGGCCTCAATTATATGTCTATGGAAAAAGGCATTTCACATAGCTGTGGCCATGATGGACATATGGCCATAGTTGCTGGCCTGATTTTCTGGATAAAAGAGCAATCTTTCGAAAATGGAAAAATCATACTCCTTTTTCAACCAGCCGAGGAAACTGGGAAAGGAGCTATTGATGTACTTAAAGATCCTAAATTTAGAAAGCTGAAACCTGATTATATTTTTGCTCTCCACAATATTCCCGGAGAACCTTTGCATACAATTCTTACTCGAAGAAATAGTTTTACTGCAACAGTTCAAAGCCTGATAATATTTTTAACGGGCAAAGAATCGCATGCTTCTGAACCTGAGATGGGAATCAATCCTGCCTCTGAAATAGCTGAAATCATACAGGAGCTTGAGAGCTTGAACCTGAAAGATCCAAACAGTAAAAATTTTGCTTTAATAACCCCTATCCATATTAATTTGGGGCGAAAAACATATGGTATTTCTGCCGGTAAAGGAGAATTGCACTTTACATTAAGGACCTGGGAACCAGACAATATGGATCAGCTGAAGCAAAGAATAATCCAGGAAATAACCCATATTTGCAAACCGAGAAATATAGAGTTTAAGACTGAATGGTTTGATTATTTTCCCAGCGTAATAAACAGTTCCCATTGTTATAAAATGATAGAGCTAGCGGCAAAATCGAATGACTTTGATTTAATTGAAAAGCAAACACCCTTTAAATTTGGAGAAGATTTTGCCTGGTTTAGCCAGAAATATAAAGCAGCTATGTTTGGGATTGGTGCTGGGATCGATTCTCCTGCCCTTCATCATCCTGACTATGATTTTCCAGATGAGCTTATTGAAACAGGATTGAGTATGCTTAAATCAATAATAAGTAAGGCATTAAAACAAGAAGTTTAAATATTTTGGAATTCTTTTATTAACACCCAAATGAGAATCTGGTCTATTCATCCTAAATACCTTGATGCAAAGGGCCTTGTTGCATTGTGGCGAGAAACACTTCTGGCAAAAAATGTGCTTGAGGGAAGGACAAAAGGATATAAAAATCACCCACAACTCAACCGTTTTAAATTGTCCAAGAACCCTTTAAATTGTATTAATCAATACCTGTCTGTGGTATACAAAGTGGCCAAAGAACGTGGATACAATTTCAATAGGGATAAAATTGATTGGGATTTCCAATCTGAGCAACTTGCATCAACAAGTGGACAATTGGAATTCGAGATGAAGCATCTCCTAAGAAAACTTAAGGTTAGGGATATACAAAAATATAATGAATTAATAGAGATTCCTAAAATAGATCCACACCCTCTTTTCAAAATCCAACATGGAGATATAGAGGATTGGGAAAAGATCTGAGCGTTAAATGTTTATTTAAAATAAAACCTCTGGTTTTTAGTTGCTCAAATCCTTTAGCACATCCATCAAAATTTGCCTGGCATTGTAAATACGACTTTTTACAGTTCCAATATTCAAATCCAGTTCTTCTGCAATTTCCTTATACTTAAATCCTTTCAGGTGCATTTTAAAAGGCAGCTTAAGTTCAGGGTTTAAACCCTCTACTGCAGCCATGATTTCACATTCTGAATATACGGCTTCCGGCCCCAATTTACCTTCATCACTTGATCTACTCATGATCTGCTCTTGTGCTTCAGAATCAACAGCAGTATATTTGCGAGAGGCTTTATGATAATTATTAATAAATGTGTTCTTCATTATTGAAAGCATCCAGCTTTTCAAATTAGAATAGTCTGATAAACGATCTTTATATGAGAAAGCTTTCAGATAGGTTTCCTGAACCAGATCGTAGGAATCATCAAAATTAGTAGTAAGGCTGTAAGCAAATTTACGAAGGTTATTTTCGTAACTTAATAATTGTTTGTTGAATTCTATTGTTGTCATGGCTTTGTATTTTTGTTCAACAAACATAATAATTAGTTAAACACTTTCCAAATGCCATAGGCTTTAAATCATGAATTATTAGTCTTATTCTAAATAATTATATTCTATATAAGTCTAATATTCAATGTATTTTAATAAATTTGGGCAAAGTAATATAAATTAACCAGAAATTTAAATAGTGTTTAATATTTATTGGCATTCAATAAACACTAACTCAGGTTATCCAGGAAATTAATAAGTCCTGTATTCTTTGGAAAACAAAGAACATTATTATATTTTGCATCAGGAATTTCCTTTGACATCTGGCCTGTTATTATAAGTTTTTTATCAGGGAATGCTCTGGACATTTTTCCTGCATATTCTTCTGGGGCAACTCCAGAAACGCCCGTTATGAGCGCTGTAACTATAATATCTGAATGCCAGATTCGGTCGGTTTCAATAACAGAATTTAAGGGAGTAAACTGACCCAGATACATTAGTTCATGCCCTCTCTTCTTTATTAGAAAGGAAAGGAAGAGTAGGCCAAGCTCATGCAGCTCTCCTTCCGGTAGAAATAAAATAAAACGTTTGCTCCTGTCTGTAGGAGGATGATTCTGAGCATCAATATTGGTTATCAATTTCTGACGGATGAGATTGGAAATAAAATGCTCCTGACCCGGATTTATAGCTCCTGTTAGCCAGAGAAGGCCAATCCTTTGAAGAAATGGAAAAACAATATTTAAAAATGCTTTTTCAAAGCCCTGGGCCATAATTGCCTTTGAGAGAATATCATTAAATCGAAGCTCATCCATTTTGATCATGGCCAGCACAAGTGTTTCAATTTGTGTTTTAAACTCACCTGCATCCATAGTTAGGAATTCAACCTTTTCTTGTATTTCAGTTTCCGAAAATTCTGAAATATGAGAAATTTTAAACCCCTTAGTATTGAGAATAGAAATGTTTATGATCCGCCGAACATCTTCATCATCATAAAACCGGATATTGGTTGCTGTTCTTTTAGGTTGGAGAATATTATAACGTTTTTCCCATATCCGTATTGTATGCGCTTTTATGCCTGTGAGGTGCTCAAGGTCCTTTATAGAATACTGTGCCATTGTCATATTTTAGTCTTTAAAAATAAACCATTTTCCACTTACTTTTGTTCAGGATTACAATTAATTTTTTCAACATTCTATAAATAGCTGAAAAACTTCATTTTACGATTAATACGGGTTAGACCTTCTGGATTGGCCTTACAATCAGAACTCACTTTTTAGATATAGTTTATCTTAGCACAGATTAAATTCCACAAAATTAGTCCATAGGGTATAGTTATGTTAAATGAAAGAACCGGTGACTTAATTAGCCACCGGTTCAAATCTACCTAACCCAAGTAAACAAAATGTAAACTATTATAAATTAGGGATAAGTACTTTATCAATAACATGGATTACACCATTTATTCCATTTACGTTAACTTGTATAACAGTCGCATCTGTATTTGTATCATCCTGATCGGTGATAGTAACTGCGCTCTCGCCTAAATTCACCTTCAAAGTCTGGCCATTTACTGTGGCAGGCTCAACACCATCAGACAAGTCAGTAGAATATATTCTTGAAGCAATAACATGATATTTTAAAACATCTGAAATCTGTGCACTGGTCAGCGTACTGGTTACCGCTGATATTTCAGCAAAGGCCGCATCCGTAGGTGCAAATATTGTAAAGCTTCCACTTTCGTTCGAAATTGCATCCAATACCGCTTGCTGAGAAGGATCAGTTAGTAAAGATACCAGCGTTGTAAATTCCGCATTGGTAGCCTGTGAAAGAGCAACAGCAATTTCTACAACTGTTTGTTTTGGAGGCATTAAAGTTCTGTTGATAGTATGAATTACACCATTGGATTTTTCAATATCTACCCCTGTAATCATGGAAGAACCATTGATGTATACACTTGAACCAAGGCTCAGGAAGAATTTATCATACCCACCGCTGTTTAAGGTAGTTACAATTCCGTCAGCGGGTAGTCCAGTAGACAAAACTTTAGCGCCTAAAACATGATAGAGCAGGATTGGAGTTAAATCTTCTTTGCTTAGACCATCCAGGGAGTTAATTCCAGCTGCCTCAAAGGCATCGTTATCAGGAGCAAATACTGTGAAAGGCCCATCACTTAACAATGTTGAAACCAACTCGGCTTTTACCAATGCTGCAGTTAAAACAGAATAGCTTTTTCTAAATAGAGGTACTTCAACTATTGTGCCCAGAGCACTTTTATAAAGAGACGGCAAAAGAACTGCATCCACAACATGAACAACTCCATTCGTGGCTTCAATATCGGCTAATGCAACATTGGCATCATCGATTTTTACACCATTACTTAAATCAACAGTTACAGATTCTCCGTTCAGAGTTTCATAAGTTTTGGATTCCAGGTCTGTACTTTTTGCCACAGAGCCTAAAATATGATATTTAACGATATCCAATAAAACACTTTCGGGAATTTCATCAATACTGGAAAGTCCAAGTGCAGTCAGAACTGCAGCAAAAGCATCGTTGGTTGGAGCAAAAACTGTTAGGTTCGCATTATCATCAGCTGCAGCAGCCAAAATATCACTTAACCCTGGGAGTGAAAGTATTGCTACCAGCGATGAAAGATCGGCTGTACCGATTGCAAGTTCAGCGATGGACATGCTCATTCCACTCAAATCTAAATTGTCAGGAATAAGCACTTTGTCTATTAAATGGATTACACCATTTTTCGCTTCAATATCAGCACTAGTAACGGTAGCATCATTAATTTTAACACCGTTGGTCAGATCAACAGTTACATTTTCACCATTAACAGTACCTACCGAACCGTTTGCTAAATCTGTTGAGATTACTTTTCCACTTACAACATGGTATGTAAGAACCTTAGCCAATTCTGCAGGAGTAGCCAATAAATAAGCTACAACCGCTGGATCCAATGCTGCAAAAGCATCATTTGATGGAGCAAATACTGTAAATGGGCCATCACCTTTAAGAGTAGTTCTTAGACTAGCTGCATCTATGGCAGCTTTCAAAGTGGATACACCAGATGTCATATCTACAACATCCATTATATCATTTGTCAATTCTGGTTGTGTGTCCTCATCTTTATCACAGCTAGTTGATAATAAAGTAAGGCTTACTACCAAAGCAGTAAATAGCGCTCTCGGGTACTTTTTAAATTGCTTTTTTAAATTTTTCATGATAGTTTTTAATTAATTTATAAATACTTTAGTTTTGTTTAACTTAATGTATAACTCGTTAAACGTTAATTTGTTCAGATTTTTTCAACTATTTTTCTAACTGAGGGCTACAACTCTCTTTATCAGTCATATAATAAACTGATTTTTTTATTTAATTGCCTCATATTTCCATGCCTGGGCAAGTATTTATATATTCTATGGCAGATCTTTGAAAAGAATAAGCAAGAATTGGGAAAGTGGTGAAAATTTAGACTGATATCCTCACTTAAAATAAATTATGTTCAATATATAATTTAATTATATGAACAAAAAGTGAAGTCCTCTGTTATTATTATATTTAAGAATTAATTTCAAAATACAGTTTGTGTCAATATTAATAGCCATGTATATAAATTTACAAAAGCTTATAATATGCAAGGATTAGACAATACAGAAATCGATGGTCGAAGACTGTATTATATGTTTGTTGCAGGAGCTAAAAAGATTATCGATAATCAGGTAAGGCTCAATAAAATAAATGTATTTCCCGTAAATGATGGAGATACCGGATCAAATATGGTCTCTACCATTCAATCTGTAATTGAAACTGTTTTGCCTATTAAATCCTATAAGACAATGGCCGATACAATAGCTGAGACTACACTGTTAAATGCACGTGGTAATTCAGGTATTATTTTTGCTCAATTTCTATATGGTGTTAGTAAAGAAACTGCTGATCTAAATGCAATTAACCTGGAACAGTTTGCGGAAAGTATTAAAAGATCTGTAAACTATATATATGAAGCAGTGGCTAATCCTGTAGAAGGGACAATGCTCACTGTAATTCGTACCTGGGCCGATTTTATCTATTCCAATAAGAATAAATTTTCTGATTTTAATAAATTGTTCTTAAGCTCAGAATCTATTTTGGAGAAGTCTCTGGCCGAAACAAAACTTAAACTGGAAGTTTTAAAAAAAGCCAATGTGGTTGATTCGGGTGCCAGTGCATTTGTATATTTTATTAAAGGGATGATTGAACTGATTCGCTCCCAAAACATTCGCCAACTCATACAATCTAAAACTGAGGTACAGACTCTCAATGAAATTGAAGAACATGTCCCGGAAAACGTAGAGTTTCGTTATTGTACCGAAGCCATGATTAAAAACCTGGGCATTGATCATAAATTATTGTCTAAATTCCTCCAGGAACAAGGCAACTCTGTTGTAGTAGCTGGCGGAGAGAAAACCTGTCGTTTTCATATTCATACCAATAAGCCCCCGGAGCTATTTGAAGAATTGCAGAAATATGGAACGATAACTTTCCAGAAAGTGGATGATATGCTCCGCCAAAATCAGGCAGTGTATAACCGCAAGTGGAACATTGCTCTGGTCACTGACTCTGCCTGCGATTTGCCTCAGGAATTAATCGATTATTACCACATACATGTTTTACCTATCAATATTTATTTTGGTGAGAATCACTATCTTGATAAAATAACCATCCAGCCCGATCAATTTTACAAAAAGTTACAAAAAGAGCAGGATTATCCAAAAACAGCGCAGATAAACGAAAAAGCCTTTAGAAATTTATATGCACAGTTGGGTTCACATTATGATGCTGTTATAGCAGTGCATTTGACAGGCCAATTTAGCGGAACCTATTTCAGCAGTAAAAAAGCAGCAGAAAAAATAAGTCAGGAATTCAATAGACCCATTCAGGTAATAGATTCTAAAACCCTTTCAGGGGCTGAAGGATTGCTTGTTTTGCGAATAGCACGGGCCATTGAAAAGGGAATGCCCTTTGATCAAATCATCAAAAAAGCAGATAAATGGGTTTCACAAACACACATTTTTGTAAGTGTAAAAACACTTAAATATATGGTGAAAGGGGGTCGTGTATCACCACTGAAGGGATTTATTGCCAAAGTGCTCAACATAAATCCAATTGTATCCATGGATAAAGATGGAAAATCAATCATTTTTGGAAAAGCATACACACAGAAATCGAATATGAAAAAGGTAATGTCTCACATAAAAACCTTAAGTCTGGATAAAGAAATCTGGAATTACATTGTTTTGCATGCAAATAATCCAAAAGCGGCAGATTATTATGTACAGGAAATGAAATCGTATACCAATAAAGAACCCGTTTCCATTGTAAATATTTCACCCGTAATTGGTGCCAACGCCGGATTGGGTGCAGCCTCCGTTGCTTTTATGTATAATTAAAAATTACAACATGAGTTTTTTTCAGATTTATTTACAGACTTTTCTTGTCATTATGACTATGATGAGTATACTATGGTTGATCAGCGTCTTCCTAAAAAATGTTAGTATAGTTGATCCTTTTTGGCCACTCGGTTTTGTATTAGCAGGAGTATTTTACTTTCTTAAAACCGATGGTTTAGAAATAAGAAAAATGATCTTATTAATCCTTCTAATTACATGGGGATTAAGGCTCTTTATCTATTTAAGTTGGCGAAACTGGGGCAAGGGTGAAGATTTCAGATACCAGAAATTCAGGAAAGACTATGGTGAACATAGATATTGGTGGTTTAGCTTCTTCCAAACCTTTTTACTACAAGGAACACTTATGTGGCTCATTTCAGTTCCCTTGCTGGGGGCCATGTATTTCAAAGGAGGTGATCATCTTAATTTTATTGACTATCTGGCAATTCTGGTATGGCTAATAGGATTCGCTTTCGAAGCAGGTGGGGATTTTCAATTATCCCGGTTTAAAGCGAATCCAAAAAATAAAGGACAGGTATTAAGAAGTGGATTCTGGAAATACACCCGACATCCAAACTATTTTGGTGATGCAACAGTTTGGTGGGCCTATGGGCTTTTTTCAATTGCCGCTGGTTGCTTCATCCCTATTTTAGGCTCATTTTTAATGACATTCTTAATCATTCGGGTTTCAGGTGTCTATTTACTTGAAAAAACACTATCAAGTTCTAAAGAAAAATACAGGGATTATGTGGAAACTACTCCTTCGTTTTTTCCCTGGTTCCCTAAGAAATCAAAAAAATAAATAATGTAATGTTTACTTCAAAGAACATATGGCTTATTTTATTCTTTATCTGGGGTTTACCTCTTAGCTATTACCGGAGTAAATTTCGCAAATTAGTATATCAAACCGATAGCTGGCTCATAAATATTAAACCTGTTTTTGGTAAAGAACTTAAAGCTCTATTTGGAAATATTTACCCGGACAATAAATCGTATTTAAAATTTAGGAACTTTTACAGATTTTACCTGGCCATTTACCTGGTATTATTTGTCTTATATTTTTCTTTTAAAAACAATCAATCAGAAACAAATTCAGATACTATGAAAAAAATTGAAGTTGGCAGCAAAGTTCATGCTTTTACCCTTCCTGATCAAAACGGAAACGATTACCCACTGGATGCAGTTTTAGGAAAAAAGAAGCTGGTACTATATTTCTATCCGAAAGACGATACGCCTGGCTGTACAAAGGAAGCCTGCTATTTCCAGGATATGTTCGAGGTCTTTAAACAAGCTGATGCTGAAGTTATTGGAATCAGTGGACAATCCGTTGAAAGCCACAAGAAATTTGCCGACAAAAACAGGCTTACGTTCACCTTATTGAGCGATGAAGGGAATAAAATTAGGAAACAATTTGGCGTTCCTACTAATTTCCTTGGATTGCTTCCAGGGAGGGTCACCTACGTAATAGATAAAGATGGAATAGTTAAATATATGTTTAATTCTCAAACTGATGTAACCAAACACATTGATGAATCTTTACGAATTATACAGGAGTTATAATTTTTTTCTATTATCCTAATATCAGGATGAAAAATATTCTGATATTCATTTCCCTTATCATCTTTTCTGAATCTATCCAGGCTCAGAGTACAGATACTATCGAATTAAAACTAGCCCTCTCAAAATACGATACAATAAGCTATAAGCGTACTATCCAGTTCAATGCACATGAAAATTTGTATTATGTAAAGGACTATTTTGAAAATGGCCAACTTCAAATGGACGCCACTTATAGCTCAATTGACAAAATGCTAAAAGAAGGTTACTGGTGCAATTATAGATCAAATACAAAAGAAGGAGTATATAAAGAATGGTTTGAAAATGGGCAAATTGAATATCTAGGTAGTTTTAAGAATGGCCTCAGAGAAGGCCTTTGTACCTCCTGGTATACAACTGGTCAAATAGAATCTAAAAAGACGTGGAAGAATGGTCAGTTAAATGGCCCATGCAAATACTGGACTGAACAGGGGGATTTGCAATTTAACTTTGTTTTCGAAAAGGGAATCTGTCAAAATCCAACAGATGTTAACTACCAGTATATAAAATACTTACCGCCCAATTATAAAAGTGACACCATAAATAAATGGCCCTTACTAATCTTTCTTCACGGAGGCGCTGCAAGAGGAAAAGATACGTTGGATCTTTATGATTATGGCCCATTTGATCAGGTATACCGGGGTCGTGAATTCCCATTTATTATTGTAGCACCCCAATGTCCTAAACACATTCGGTGGTCAACCGAGAACTGGTTTGAAAGTTTCTACCTTGATTTAATCCAAAAATACAATATTGATACCAATAGGGTTTATCTTACCGGAGCAAGTCTGGGTGGCTCTGGAACATGGTACCTTGCTATTAAATATCCTGAGAAATTTGCTGCTATTGCCCCAATGTCTGGATTCACAAACCATAACGATGAAATTCAAAAGAATTTTAATAGACTTCAAAAGATGCCAATTTGGGCTTTTCATGGAAAATTGGATACAAATGTACCCTTTGAAGAAACATATATCCTGGTAAATCAGTTGAAGGAAATAAATAACAATGTTAAATTTACAGGTGAACCAGAAGTAGGACATTGGATACACCATTTGATATACCCGGAAACAGAATTATATGAATGGTTTCTGGAAAATGACAAATTATGTAAATAGAAGAGAAATGTTACTTTAGCATACTCTATAATTCAGAGTTTATTGATCAAAACTTCCACACAGATGAAACCAGCTTTCCTGTCACTTTACGAGACTTTTCAAAGAAAATCACTCCTTTGGAAACCAACTAATATAATGTTCGTCCTTCTAATGATCTTCCCTTGCCTGGTATTGGGTCAGAGCAAAATAAATAGCCTTCCAGCCTCATCAAAAAATGAAACACCCAATAGTGCATCATTCTCTCCAGATGGAAGGTATGTAGTGGCAGGGGTTTATGGAGCAGCCAGGTTATGGAAAGTATCCACAGGCGATTACAAAGATTACAAAGTAAAATTAAAAAATACCACACCATTATTTGTAAATTTCTCCCCTGATGGGAAGTTTATAGCAGCTGGTATATATGGTGGTGTTAGGGTTTGGGAACTTCATTCTGGTGATTATAAAGATTATGATGCAATTTCGAAAAATGAAATTCCTGTATCGGCAAGTTTTTCTCCGGATGGAAAGTATATTGCAGCTGGCGTTTATGGCCAGGTAAGAATCTGGGATATCAAGACAAGAGAATACAGAGACTTCAAGACAGAGGTCAGGAATGAAACGCCAAAATTTGTTCAATTCTCTCCGGATGGAAAGTCTGTTGTTGCAGGAATTTGGGGGGAAGTAAGAGTATGGAACATTGAATAATAATTCCAATATCATTCACTTTCGAAATATCATTACCTTTATTGCAGGCCTATGAATAAACTTACCTGCATAATATTCCTCTTTTTACTCTCAACCCCATTAGCTTTTAGCCAGGAAGTTGAACAAATTCTTCACACAGATCATACTATTTTTCAGGTAAATAAACTAAAAGTTCATGCAGATTTTTTTGGATATGAAACAGCCCTCATGGCCAGGCAAAACATACTTGAAGATTCAGAAAGGATTCTATCCCTAAATGGCACATGGAAGTTCAAATGGGTCAGGTCACCGGAAGATAGAATAATTAAGTTCTACGAACCTGACCTGGATGACAGCAGTTGGAATTCTATTCCTGTTCCATCAAATTGGGAAGTGAAGGGATATGGCTATCCTATATACCTGGATGAGCGCTATCCTTTTACAACGAAATGGCCCAATATAATCCAGTGGGCACTTATCGAAGGTCATTCAACATAAGAGATGAATGGATTGGTGAGGACATTATTCTTCACTTTGCAGGAGTTAAATCAGCAATGTATGTATACGTGAATGGCCGATTTGTAGGTTATTCTCAGGGATCGAAAACTCCAGCTGAATTTGATCTCAGTCAATATTTAAAAGAAGGAGAAAATCAAGTTGCTTTACAAATGTATCGCTGGAGTGATGCCAGCTATCTTGAAAGTCAGGATATGCTCCGTTTAAGCGGTATTGAGCGAGAGGTTTTTTTATATGCCAGACCAAAAGTTGCTATTACAGACATCAATGTAATTTCGGATTTGGATGATACTTATCTTAATGGCCTATTTCAAGCCGATATTGAAATAATAAACACAAAGAAGTCTTCTGAAAAATGTCTACTTGAAGTTCAGGTACTTGATGATACCAGAGAAGTATTGGCCTTTCACCAGAAGCTAAAGATTAAGCCCAGCGACACCCTTAAGATTCATTTTGAATCTCTTATTTCTAATGTTAAACAATGGTCTGCTGAAATACCAAATTGTTACCAATTACAGGTCCAACTTCTTGATCCCCGTAACAACAAAAACAATCAATATATCCAGAAGAATATTGGATTTAGAAATATCAGGATCCAAAACAAGCAATTATTAGTAAATGGTAAAGCTATTTATATAAAGGGTGTGGATCGCCATGAAACCGATCCATATTCAGGCCATGTTGTCTCAAAGGAATCAATGGAAAAAGATATCCAATTGATGAAACAAAACAATATAAATGCAGTACGCAGCAGCCATTATCCCAATCACCCGTATTGGTACGATCTGTGTGATAAATATGGCCTTTATGTTATTGATGAAGCCAATATAGAAAGCCACCCTTTGGCTCTTGACGATGCAACTCAATTAGGAAATGAAATGTCATGGCTACCGGCGCACCTTGATCGCACCCAACGGATGTTCTACAGAGACCGAAATCATCCTTCAATAATAATATGGTCTTTAGGCAATGAAGCCGGCCATGGAAAAATATTCAAGCAAACATATGAGTGGTTAAAAGAAAATGATCCCACCCGGCCTGTCCAATATGAACCTGCCGGATTTAATAAGTATACTGATATTTATTGTCCCATGTATCCAAGTCCGGAATCTCTTGTTAGGTATGCTGAGAATAATCCACAAAAACCAGCTATTATGATTGAGTACTGTCATGCCATGGGGAATTCAGTAGGCAATTTACAGGACTATTGGGACATTATCGAAAAATACCCGGTTCTTCAAGGGGGTTATATCTGGGATTGGGCAGATCAATCCCTGGAGTATATAGATGAAAATGGACAGGTATATTTAGCTTATGGCCACGACTACCATCCTGATTTGCCAACAGACGGAAACTTTTTAAACAATGGCCTGGTAGATCCTTACCGTATACCTCATCCACATTTATTTGAGGTAAAAAAAGTATATCAGCCGGTACGTTTTGTGTGGCATAGCGAAGAACAATTATTGGAAATAATAAATAAGAACTTTTTTGCCACTTTGGATAATTTTAGACTGGAATGGAAAGTGTTGGAGGATGGAATTGAAATTCAAAATGGGATAATTGATACATTGCATATAGGTCCACAGGAATTGAAAAGTTACCCTTTGATTATTGTACCCTTTTCCATCGAAAAAGAGTATATTTTACTTGTTCAATTAATTACAATTAACCCGGATGGACTTGCAGATCCAAATCATGAAACCGCCTTTGAACAGTTTATCCTTCAAGATTTTGGTTCAATCCCCATATCAAAAACAACACAATCTACACTCCAGATAGAAAAGGAACAAAATAACTATATCCTTAAAAATGAAATAATAAAGATGCATATTCACCAGGAAACCGGTGAAATTAATTTATGGAGTTTTGGAAAAGAGTTGATAACAGAATATCCTATTCAACCCAATCTTTGGAGGCCACCAACAGATAACGATCTTGGAAATGGAATGCATAAGTGGGCAAAGCTATGGCAACAGGCAACCTTGGAGGCAGACCCATTGCTAAAAGAGTCACCAATACAAACAGAAAATGGTGTCTTTTTCCAGGTTGACTATCGTCTACCAGGAAGCATAGCTAGTTTAATCGTTGATTATACTCTGCAAGAAAGTGGTGCTTTGATTGTGAATTTCTCATTTTCACCTTTAACAGACAGTCTTCCTAATATTCCCAGGTTGGGTTTATCCCTTAGCTTACCTGATAATTTTACTGATGTATCCTGGTATGGTAGAGGACCACACGAAACCTATTGGGACAGAAAGTCTTCAGGGAAAATAGGTATTTACGATGGATTAATAATTGATCAGTTTCATCGATATCCCAGGCCCCAGGAAACAGGCAATAAGACTGATGTAAGATGGATGTCTTTGAAATCAAATCAGATAAATTTAACTGTACACCCCATTGATAACCAGCTATTGAGCTGTAGCGCATGGCCTTTTGATGTTTCAGAACTGGAATTTATTCCAGGAATAGATGGAGGTGAGTCTGCCTCAGGCTTAGTTCCGGTCACATCGAAACATGGAGCCGACATTCAAATTGGCAACAGGGTGCAATGGAATATTGACCATTTACAAATGGGTGTAGGTGGGGATACCTCATGGGGCCGACTGGTGCACGATGAATATACTATCCCTCCTAAAGATTATCACTATACATTTGTCCTCATTCCAACCCTAAATAAATGAAAGAACTTTGCATAAATAATGATAAGCGAAACCTTGATAAACTGATAAATAATTGATTATGACAAAAACGCTTGGCAACCTTTTAGCATTTTTCCTAATTGGAATATTTATACCCGTACACGCTCAATATTACCCTCATTCTGAGGATATCGATTACTTAGAAGATTACCGGGGCCAATATCATTTCAGTCCCAGATCTGAATGGATGAATGATATCAACGGACTGGTATACCTTGATGGAAAATACCATATGATTTATCAATGGGGTAAAGCAATCCGGCATGGTGGTTATGCTACTAGTCCGGACTTATTGCATTGGAAAGATGAAGGAGTGGCCCTAATACCACAAAAATCATTCTTAGCCTCAGATGCTGTCCGAAATGTGTCTGGTGACCAGGTATATTCTGGAAGTGCAGTGATTGTTTCAGGCAAGGTGGCCAAAGAAATTACTGGATCAAGTAAGGAGGCAATTATAGCTATTTATACTGGAACAGCAGAAGGAACCTGCCTGGCATGGAGTAATGATAACGGGGATACCTGGCATGATTATGCTAATAATCCGGTGGCAAACCCTACGGATAAAGCTTACCCGCGCGATCCATGTGTAATCTGGCATGCACCAAGCTCTAAATGGGTAATGGCTTTGTATGAAAACGGAAGCACTTTTTATGGATCAAAAGATCTTATTAATTGGAAATTTCTAAGCAATGTAAAATTTGGACATGAATGCCCGGATTTATTTCAATTAGCACTTGATGGGAATAACAACAATAAGAAATGGGTATTGCAGGATGCCAATGGCTCCTACATAGTGGGTGATTTTGATGGTGAAACCTTTGAATTGGATCAGGGTCAGGATACCCTGGTTATGGATGTGGGGCCAGACTTTTATGCCGCACAAACATTTCCTATGGGAAATTTACCTGGTAAAGATCCAAGAATAATTCAATTGGCCTGGATGGACCATTGGAATGGAGGTATTGGTGAAACAGTATGGGAACGAAATGCCACTTTCCCTGTTGTCTTAAACCTGGTAAACGATGGGAATCAAAAGAGGATAAGCCGGTATCCCATTAATGAAATTACCAGACTATATGAAAGTAATAAAACCTGGGATCGTCAGATCCTAAATTCAAAAACGAATCTACTCTCAGATGTAAAATCTAAGAAGTTCGACCTGATTGCTGAATTTGACCTTTCAAAAACAAAGGCTACAAAGTTTGGATTTAGAATTGCGAATAAGACAGTTGAATATGATATAACCGAAAATACCTTATTGTCTAAAAGCCTTTCACCTGATAGATCTAGTAAGTTGAAAATTAGAATATTGGTGGACTGGGGACAACTGGAAGTCTTTTCCAAGGAGGGAGTTTTTTCCTATACCGAACAATTTGCCTTTACGCCTGAAAGGGATGATCTAGAATTGTTTTCCGATGGTGAAATTACTCTGGTGAAAATGGAATTCCATGAAATTGCAAGAATCTGGTAAAACCAACAAGAATTATAAGTGATAAACATTGATTTTAACCAACTAAATATTTTAAGATGAAAAAAAATTGGATGCTCATATTCCTTTCTGCTTCCCTGGTCATTAGTTCCAGTGCTCAAACGAAGAAATCGCCCTCTTTTGAAGAGGTAATTTCCTTAAAGTCTGTATCAAATGTGCAAATTTCACCAAATGGAAAACACGTTATCTTCCAGTCTAATTCTGTTGATTGGAAGGAAAATAGGTACGATACCGAAATATGGATTTCTAAAAATGGAGATACACCCTTTCAGTTAACCAACAACCTGAAGAGCAGTAGTAGCAATCCAAAATGGTCGCCTGATGGGAAATGGGTTGCTTTTCTTTCTAATCGATCCGATAATACTCAAATTCAGGTCGTCCGATTAGCAGGAGGAGAATCTTTCCAGGTAACACATACCAAAAAGAGTATATACAACTATGATTGGTCACCAAATGGAAAAAAAATAGCCTTCATGCAATCAGAGGATAAATCGAAAGAAGAAAAAGAAAGAAAGGATAAATATGGAGGATACGCCGTTGAAGACCAGGAGTATAGTTTTAGCCAACTTTGGATTACCGACTTTAATTCGGAAAACCTTGTTCAACTTCCATTGCCAGCTCAGATGGATGATTCTGTATACAAAGAGAATCTAGAACCGAAGTTGTTAATGGATAGCGTGGGTTTCACCATTAATTCCTTTAAGTGGTCCCCGGATGGTTCAAAAATAGCTTTTGGACATCAACCTGATCCTTTGATAAATTCATTTTTTAAAGCGGATATATCCATTTATGATATTTCTTCCAAAACAACAGAGGTTCTGGTTAAGAACCCTAGTTTTGATGGTTTGGTATGTTGGTCTCCTGATGGAAATTCCATTCTTTACCATTCAGCTCTCAACGATAGCACTTCAAATTATTATCTGAATGGCAAGTTGTTTAAAATAAATATTGACGGATCAGGTAATAAGCAATTAGGAAAAAACTTCGATGAAAATCTATCTCAGCTAAGCTGGAACAGTTCAGGAATTTTTGGGCTGGTATGGCAAAAAACAAAGAGAAAGCTTATTAGAGTTGATCCAGAAAATGGCAAAACACGAATTCTAACTGATGGTCCATATAAAATTGGCAACTTTTCATTTTCCACAGATGGAAAAAAATTAGCCTATACCGGTGCTGATGAAAATGATTTGACTGAAATTTACACAAGTAAGTATCCTCTGCAAGCTTCAGTTCAGGTAACACATTGTACCAAACAAATTGAAAACTGGTTGATCGCCAATAGCGAAATAATTTCATGGGAAAGTGAGGACGGGTCACTCATCGAGGGAGTCCTCCACAAACCTCAGAATTATGATCCCAATATAAAATACCCCTTGTTTGTCATTATCCATGGGGGCCCTACAGGGATTTCAACCCCTGAACCCACTCCCTCTTATGTTTACCCAATGCTCCAGTGGCTAAATAAAGGGGCTCTAATCCTCCGACCCAATTATAGAGGTTCTGCGGGTTATGGAGAAGAATTTCGTTCATTAAATGTGAAAAATTTAGGTGTAGGCGATGCCTGGGATGTATTATCTGGCATAAAGTATTTGGATAGTAAGGGCTATATTGACATAAACAAACTAGGGGCTATGGGATGGAGCCAGGGAGGATATATCTCTGCCTTCCTGACAACCAATTCAAATATCTTCAAGGCCATCTCAGTTGGAGCTGGTATTTCCAACTGGGCCACCTACTATGTTAATACCGATATTCATCCATTTACCAGGCAATATCTAAAAGCTACCCCATGGTCAGATAAAACTATTTACGAAAAAACCTCTCCCATGACCAATATTAATAATGCAAGCACGCCAACTTTAATCCAACATGGAGAATTTGACAGAAGGGTTCCTCCTGCCAATGCTTTTGAACTGTTCCAGGGACTTCAGGATGTAGGTGTTGAAACTAAATTAATCATTTACAAAGGTTTTGGGCACGGCATCAGTAAACCAAAAGAAAGGTTGGCTGCAATGTGGCATAACTGGCAGTGGTTTGGTAAATATATCTGGGATGAAAACATAGAGGTTCCAATGAAATAGAATTTTAAGGCAATCCGTTTTTCTTATAGAAAATAAAGTTTGAGCTTGATTTCCTTCATGATACAAAAGAGTTATTCTAAAAGTAAGGCAGTAGACAACTATCAAAAAACGCTAATCTATTCACCTCATTAACTGATCCTTCCATGAATTTATACAAAATAGTCTCATATACATGTTGCAACTTACTTTGTTTTAACTTATATTTGTAGCCTATAATAAATTCTCTGTATGAAAGAAATATGGAATCAACGGTATGCCCAAGAGCTATTTGTGTATGGAACTGAGCCAAATGAATTTTTCAAAACTCAACTTTCCCTTCTACCTGCAGGCAAAATACTACTTCCTGCTGAAGGAGAGGGTAGAAATGCTGCCTATGCTGCATCAAAAGGATGGAATGTTATAGCCTTTGATAGTAGTATGTCTGGCAAAGAAAAGGCAGAAAAATTAATGAAGCAGAAAAATGTGCAGTTTGAGTATCTCATTGAATCTTTTGAAGAGTTTGAATATCAGGAAAGTTCTTTTGATGTGATTGCTCTCATATATGCGCATACCTTCAATAGAAAAGACAATCATCAAAATATACTTCATTATTTAAAGCCAGGAGGAACTTTGCTATTAGAGGGTTTTTCAAAAAAGCAAATTTTCTACAATTCGGGTGGACCCCGGAAAAAAGAAATGCTGTTCTCAAAAGAAGAACTGAAATCAGATTTTTCTGATTGTAAACTACTTGATATAGATGAACTGGAAAGTGAACTGCAGGAAGGGCCAATGCATATTGGAAAGGCATCGATCATAAGGGCAATAATGAAGAAGTAATATAAAATTAGGAACAAAATCAAATAATAAATAATTTAAAATCAAATCGTTATGAAAATCAAAACAATTTTAATCGTGAGTGTTCTGGCACTCGGTTTTTCTACTGGCTCTCAAGCTGGTGAAAGCCAATCAAGTAAATCAAATGCAGAGACGGAAAACAACACAAAAGCTGCTTCAGCAAATTATTCCATTAACACTGAAAGTTCGGTGGTCAACTGGAAAGGAAGCATGGCGGGTGTTTATGCACACACCGGCACCTTGAAACTGTCCAAGGGCTCTATGGTTCTAAAAAATGGTAAAATATCAGAAGGGAATTTTACAGTCGATATGAATTCGATGAAAACAACTGACTCTGATGATAATTATAAAAATGCGCCAAGAGAAAGACTGGTAGGTCACCTCAAATCTGATGATTTCTTTGCAACAGAAAAATTTCCTACGGCTTCTTTCAAAATAACTAAACATTCAGAAAATGAATTAAGTGGAGAATTAACAGTTCGGGGTATAACAAACAAGGAAACGGTTACGAATGTGAAAATATCTGAATCTGATGGCGCATTCAAAGCCACAGGCAACCTGGTTTTTGACAGGCAAAAATATAAGGTTACCTACAAAAATAAAATGGGTGATATGGTACTTTCTGACGATATTGAGCTAACAATCTCTATATCGGGAAAATCAGAATAAATCCATCCACTTCTAAAGAAATTAGTCATAGCAAAACATGAATTATTTTCATGATCAGAGGAAATAAATCTATATTTCCTCTGCTTATGCTAATTTTGAAAAGCAATTTCTATTTGTATAAATCCCTGGATCCCAGAAAAGAAATTATATGAAAATAGAAGAGGAAATAAAAGGACGTTTTCGGAATGAATACCACAAGGGCACTATCAACCTGATTTACACTGTAAAACAATTGATGTACCAGTTTATACAATTATTGAAAGCTCACGGCCTTACCGAACCACAATACAATATATTAAGAGTTTTGCGGGGATATCGTAAAGAAGGTCCGGCCTCCATAGGTTTTTTAAAAGAACGCATGCTCGATAAAAATTCAGATGTTAGCAGAATAGTAGATAAATTGTATGAAAAAGGATTGGTAGAAAGAAAAGAAAACGCAGATGATCGCAGGCAAAAAGATATCGAAATATCAAAAAAAGGATTGGAACTCCTGGCAGCTATGGATGATTGTGAAAGAAAAACAGATAGTTTGTTAGAAAATCTTAATCCACATGAGGTAAAAGAATTAAACAATTTATTAGATAAAATACGAAGCTAATAAAATCTCATTCCCTTTAAAATGGATATTACATCGAAAAGATTAATTCTAAAAGAAATTGGTTGGGATGATCTGGAAGATATTCATCGTCTTCATTCCTTTCCGGAAGTGGATGAATTCAATACCCTGGGTATACCACAAAATATAGAAGAAACAAGGAAATTAATTCGCCCGAATATTGACTCACAGAAAGATACACCTCAAAAATCATTTACATGGAAAGTGTGCCTGAAAAATTCCAATACTTTTATCGGATTAGCCGGTTTAACACTATCCTGTGATAAGTTTAAACTAGGTGAGATTTACTATAAGTTGCTACCTTCCTACTGGGGTCAGGGCTACGCCACAGAGCTTGCAAAAACATTAATTAATTCAGGATTTGCAGATTTTAAGCTGCATAAGGTGGAGGCAGGAGTGGCAATTGCTAATCACAAATCTATACGGGTACTTGAAAAAGCAGGAATGATTCGTGAGGGATTACGAAGAAAGATCCTACCCATAAGGGGAGAATGGAAGGACAACTATCATTATGCTATTGTAGAGGATGATCCAAGAAAATAGAAAAGGGGGTGAGGCCTTAAACAATTAAAAAATCATTGTACTTTTGGTGTTAAGAAGTAAGAAGCCTAATATATCCTTCAAGAACACCATTTAACCCCGATGAAATCCTCTACACAGCCTTTCATTTCAATATTTATTCTTTTTCTAATTTCAATATTAACTGCGAGTGGACAGGAAACTGTCGAGAACAGATGGCAGATAGATTCCGCCACTTCTATCAGCTGGGATATTGAAGAAGCCTCCAAACTTCCTCACTCTGACAATATAGAGATGGCTGGTAAAAGGGTGGCCGGAATTGTTTCTTACACTATAAACAAAGAAGGAATTCTTTCGCTGCACAGGCAGGTTTTTTTTCCACAGCTACATCCATTTATAAAATCAACCGATCCTTCCTGGATGGTATACCGTTCCTACCTGAAAGCAGAGCTTTCGGATGATATGTTGCCTAAACTTTTTATGGATAAAAAGCAAATTATTCCCGGGCCAGTTAAGAAAGTTAGCATTGACGGTATTATCCGTTTTGAACATCATCCTTCTAAATCGGGAATTATTTTTCATAGAGAATTATTCCCCTCCCCCTCTGAGCGTCTATTTGTTGAACAGTTAAGCATTACGAACGGGAGCGATAAGCAACTTAAAATTCAAACGGCAAATACATCTTTCCAAATTGAGAATATGGGAGCTGAAGGAAAATACACAATTCATGTTCAATCAGATGCTGCTCCGTTCATCGAACTTCTACCCGGAGAATCCTATTCATTCTCATCTAAAATTATGGCCAAAAAAGAGGATGAATCATTCCCGGAACAGACAACAGAACAAACATACCAGGAAAGGCAGAATTTTTTGGATACAATGAAGACTTCCCTGGTGTTGGAAACCCCTGACAATATATTGAATACGCTCTTTGAATTTTCAAAAATAAGGGCCTCAGAAAATATCTTTGAATCAAAACTAGGCTTGATCCATTCACCAGGAGGAGGTAGATATTATGTGGGTATCTGGGCGAATGACCAGGCAGAATATGTGAGTCCGTTTTTCCCCTATCTTGGCTATGATATTGGGAACCAATCAGCCATGAATTGTTATCGTGCTTTTGCCACAGAAATAAATCCTGAGTTCACTAAAGTTCGATACGCCTTTGAGATGGAAGGTACTGTTCCTCCTTTTCTTCTTGATAGAGGGGATGCTGCTATGATTGCCTATGGTGCAAGTCAATTTGCCCTTGCATCAGGAAAGACTAAAGAGTCCAACGAATTATGGCCCCTGATCACCTGGTGCCTGGAATATTGCAATCGGCAATTAAATGAGGAGGGTGTAGTGCAATCTGAATCAGATGAAATGGAAGGAAGAATAGAAACTGGTTCAGCAAATCTATCAACCTCTTCCTTATATTATGGAGCACTGATTCACACCGCCGATTTGGGACGTTCTCTAAAAAAACCTAAATCAATCATTAAAAGCTATGAGAGTCAGTCCAAAACCCTCAAAGAAGCCATTGAAGACTATTTTGGTGCAAATGTCGAAGGATTGGAAACTTATAAATATTATAAAGATCATCAATATTTACGACACTGGATTTGTCTTCCTCTGGTAGTAGGAATCGACGATAGAAAAGAGGGTACAATTACAGCCTTATTTGATCGTTTGTGGTCAGAAAATGGAGTTCATGTCGAAAAAAATAGCAGCAATGAGAACATTTCAAAAATTTTCTGGGATAGAGGTACATTGTATGCATTGCGTGGAACATTTTTATCAGGAGCAACGGAAGTATCACTTCAGAAGTTAAGCCAATTCTCAAAAGAAAGGTTACTGGGAGAGCGAGTCCCTTATGTGGTAGAGGCGTATCCAGAAGGGAATATGGCCCACCTTTCTGCAGAAAGTGGATTGTATTGCAGAGTATTTATCGAGGGAATGTTTGGGGTTGTCCCCACCGGATTAAATAGTTTCACCTGTATACCAAGGCTGCCTGAGGGCTGGGACAAAATGGCCCTTAGAAAGATCAAAGCATTTGGCCAGGACTTCGACCTGGAAGTAAGCAGGCTTGAAGGAATGACAAACATTAAAATAATAGATAACAGAAGTGGTAAAATATTACTTAATAAAAAGTCCTCTTTGAAGAAGCCCCTCCCCTTTAGTTTTAAATAAATATTGCATCAAATTATGAACATTTCTTATCTTAAACTATCCCAATATATTTTAGTCCTTATTGCCATATCAACTGGCTCGTGTTCAAAGACATATGATAAAACAGAGGTATTAATAGAAGGGAATCAGTTTTATATAAATGGAGAATTAAGCTATAAAGGAAGGTTCTGGCGGGGGAATAAAATTGAAGGATTACTTTTTAACTCCCGCATGGTGCAGGGAATTTTCGACGACCTGAACCCAAAAACAAGAGATCGGTTTAAATACCCCGATACCAACGAATGGGATGCTGAAAGAAACACCAATGAGTTTGTCGAAGCAATGTCTCTATGGAGGAATCATGGCCTTTTAGCATTTACGTTGAACTTGCAGGGAGGAAGTCCCATGGGATACGGGAACAAGGATTGGATTAATTCAACTTTTGATAAAAAAGGAAATTTGAGACCCGATTACATTTCCCGTCTTGAGCGAATTCTAGATAAAGCCAATGAGCTTAAAATGGTGGTAATTCTGGGGTTTTTCTATTTTGGCCAGGATCAGCACCTTGAAAATGAGGCAGCCGTATTAAATGCTGTAGATAACATTACAAACTGGATTTTAGAAAAAGAATACAGAAATATATTGGTAGAAATAAACAATGAATGTAATATAAACTATGATCATGAAATTCTTCAGCCTCAACGGGTTCATGAATTGATAGAACGAGTTAAAAACATAAGCCATAAAGAAAACCGCCTGCTGGTAAGCACCAGTTATGGGGGTGGAACAATTCCCCAACCAAACGTTGTAAAAGCATCTGATTATATATTGTTGCATGGAAATGGTGTTGATAATCCCTCCGAAATCATTGAAATGGTCGAAGAAACCAGGCAGGTAGAAGCTTATAATCAAAAGCCAATCGTATTCAATGAAGACGACCATTTCAACTTTGAATCAGATTCCAACAACCTGGTATCAGCAATCCAGGCCTATGCTTCCTGGGGATATTTCGACTATAGGATGAAAAATGAAGGCTTTGAATCAGGTTATCAAAGTGTTCCTGTTGATTGGGGAATAAATTCAGATAGGAAAAAAAGTTTTTTTAATAAACTAAAGGTAATTACTGAGGAATAAATCCAATGAAATAAGATGCACAAGCTTTTATTCTTGGCCTGATTGAATTACATCTTCCACTCGGGTAAAATTAAAACTAAATCCAGCCGCCTGAATCTTTTCGGATGACACTTTATTGCCTTTTAACAAGATATCTGACATATCTCCCAGCATAAGCCTCATGACAAATGATGGTACATTGGGCAAAAAGAAGGGTTTGTTCATTGCATGGCTAAAGGTTTTCATGTAATCATAGTTGTTAATATGATTTGGGGCTACTGCATTATAAATTGAGTCAGAAGTATAATTTTCTATAACGAATAAAAACATTCGGCTCAGATCAGAAATTTCTATCCAGGGCATATATTGTTTTCCACTTCCAAGACCAGCTCCCATCCCAAGTTTCACTGGTATCATCATTTTTGTTAGCGCTCCACCCTTCCCAGATAGAACCACACCGATTCTTAGAATTGCTGTTTGGATTCCAATTCTTCTAAACTTTTCTACACCTTTTTCCCAGCTCTCCGCTGTTTTTGCCAGGAAATCTTTTCCAGGATTATCTTCTTCAGTAAATACTTTATCAGAGGCTTCCATTCCGTAAAAACCAACCGCTGAAGCCGAAATGAACATTCCGGGCTTTTTTATGGCTTCTTTGGTTTTCGAAAAAAGGAGATCTGTTGTTTTGACCCGGCTGTCTAATATCCTTTGCTTCTGGCTCCTGGTCCAGCGCTTGCTTGCAATATTCTCTCCTGCCAGGTGAATAATCACATCGGCAAATTCAATAGCTTCCTCATCTAAAATCCCCTTTTCATAATCCCAATAAAATGATTTTACTCCTTGAGTTGGCTTACTTCTTGAAAGAACAGCAACATTATAATCCTTAGCTATTAGCAATTTTGATAATTCCTGTCCAACAAGCCCGGTTCCTCCTGTTATTAAAATATTTTTAGCCATTAAAAGGGTTTCACTGAGTTTATATGATCAATTATTAGACAGAATGGAAATGGAAAAGCTACACTGTATTACTCTCCTGTTCTATCTCCTTATCTGGTTCAACAAAGCGGGGTTTTAAGGTCATTAATATTCCTGGAATGACTAGAAAAGCCCCGGATAAACAGGCTCCAATTGAAATTATTACAAGGAATCCAAAAAAACGAATGGGTGGAAAACTTGAAAGGAAAAGCACTAAAAACCCAATAATTACCGACATTGCATTGAAAAATATACCTCTACCGGTGGTCTCAATAGTTCTTTGTACTGCTATTCCCGGATCTGCAATCGTTTTTCTTTCAAACTTATATCTCCAAATAAAATGGATGGTGTAATCAACACCAACACCTATCATGATGGAGGAAAGAATGGCTGTGGAGATATCCAGGCGAATTCCCAGGATTCCCATAAGACCAAATAGAAATATGACAGCCAATCCCAATGGTACAATAGAGATCAATCCTGAACTTACCGATCTAAATATTATGGAGATAAGGAGAAAAATTACGAATATGGCTAAACCAATCGATCGAACCTGGCCATTTATAACAATATTGGATAGTTCCAGGGTAGTATAGGAGCGACCGCCAATAGATATATCATAGGGATCATTTGCAGTCATTTGTTCTATTTTTTCAATAATACTCTTTATAGTAAGGTTGCTGGCATCATTGAGCGTAACAATCATTCGTGCATTCTTATAATCAAAATCAACCAGCTGGTCAAAATCTCCCTCATCACTACTCATATCATATAATCCAAGATATTGTGCTACAGCATTCCTTGAATCAGGAATTTTATTGTACAAAGGATCGTCCTCATCGTTTAAGGCTTTACTTATTTCCCTGATAACATCACTTATGGATGCCACCCTCCCAACTCCTGGATAATCCCTTAATTCTATTCCATAAGAATCCATCCTCTTGAGTAATTCCGGATCTTTAATATCCCCTTCAACCAGTATGGATAATGTCTGGGTACCACCAAAATTTTTATTTATTACTTCTGCACCCTCCCTTATGGGGTGGTGTTTAGGGAAAAACCGGACCAGATCAGTGTCTACTTCAAGAAAATAAATACCAACTCCAACAACAAAGGATAAAATTACAGACCCAAGCAATATTCTTTTGGGATGATGACTTACTATTTTACCCAAATAGGAAAGAAAAATACCCAGGTAATCTTTCTTGATTCCAAAAAAAGTAGGATTTGTTTTGGTTTTCTTTAATAAACTCAGCACAGCGGGTATTAAAACCAGGCTCATTATTAAGGCAACAGCTATACCAATAGATGAAAGAACACCCAGTTGCCTGGCAGGTATCATCTGGTGTGTAAGTAAACTCAAGGTACCAGCAATAGTTGTAAGGCCCGTTAAAATTACTGGCTTCTTCAGGTATTGAAAAACTCTAATTGCAAGTTTCACTGGAATAGCCTTTTCACCTTCCAGCTTCTGAAGCTCCTGGTAATGTGCCACCATATGTATTCCATAATCATTTGCTATGGCAATAAGCATTACCGGAAGTAATATACTGATCATGGATAACTTCCATCCAAACAATGGAATTAAGCCCATTGTAATTAATATGGACATAACAACTATTGAAAAAGGTAATATGACTCCCCTCTTTTGCCGAAAGAAAGCATACAGCATAATTAACATAATAACCAGGCCAACAGGCATTAAAACCAGAAAATCTTGAGTCATCTCCGCAGTTGCCATTTCACGAATTAAAGGCAGGCCACCTATATAAACTTTCTCAGGCCCTGGAAATTCCTCCAGTATATTATTAAGCTTGTTTAATATCTCCTCATCATTTACTCCCTGATTAAGAATTATGATAATGCTGGACATCTTGAAATCAGTGGATACGGTGATTTCATAAACCATTTTATTCTTCCTTAATTTCTCACGAAGTATTTCACGTTCCTCGGGGGTATAAGGAATTTCATCAATGGCATCATCAACCATCATCATCCCATCTTCACTTCTGATATCTTTTGAATTGAAAAGTGACATGTTCTTCTTAACTTCTGGAAGAGATGTAAACGCATCCGAGAGCTGCTCCAATCGTTCGAGTGTTTCTGGATTTAGTATGTCATCTGTTTCCAGCACAACCATGAGCATACTATTGCCACCAAAGATCTTCTCAATTTTATAGGTATTAATTCTTGCAGGCATGCTAACCGGAAGATAATTATCCAGATCCGGATCAAATTGTGCCTTAGGTATCTGCAAACCCAGAACTATGGTAATAAGGGTGAAAAATGAGATAATCCACCATCGGTATTTGACTATATACTTCCCGTCCTGTCTTTTCATGATTCAAGAAACAATATTCAATAAAAACATATACTATTCTTGGATTTTAACCTTAGAAAAATAACTTGATTAAGCCCCAAATTGCACTTACCCTGCTAGAAGAAACAAAGATAGCTTAATCCTCAGTACAAAAAATACAAAAACTAATTATCCTCCAATTATATTGCCTCCAACTCCGTTGATTATTTTATCTTCAGAAAACCAGGCATATCATAATGATTAAAAGTAGATTCAGGTAAAAACAAGTTCCTAATTGAGGCAAGTAAAAAAGTAAAATATCACAAATAATTTCTTTTGTTTATAAATATAATTCTTACATTTGTTGACTTTTTTAACACAAAAGTCAGAAATGCTTGATTTTCTCTACACCATTACTTTTGCAAGTAAGCAGACTTACTTGATTGAAAGATAAAATATCTTTAGAGAATAAAAAGTTAAGTCTGGCAGAATTAAAGTTTTACCAATAACCCGAAAGTATGCATATTGCATTAGCTATTGATTCTTACAACAATGCGAACGGAGGTACCATTGCAGCCAAAAGACTTGTAAGTGAGCTTCGAGATCGTGGGCACCAAGTAAGTATTATAAGTGCCATTCATGAAAACCCGGAAGATCCAGACTTCTATAAGATCCCGGGTTTCGTTCTTCCTGGAGCTGAAGCTTCTCAGGAAAATATGAAATTTCTCTTTGGCCGAAATGACTATAAGGTCTATAAGAAAGCTCTTAAAAACGTGGATATTGTACAGGTCCATTTTCCCTTTCTTATGGCCCGTGGAGTTGTTAAAACTGCAAAACGTATGGGCATCCCTTTTGTAGGTGCATTTCATGTCCAACCTCAGAATATTATGGAAGCTATTGGGAAAAGAAGCAAATTTTTAGAACGCTTTATATGGCTTACTTTTAGATTTTTCCTTTTTAATCGAGTTCAGGCAATGGCATGTCCCTCTCGATTTGCTGGGGAACTTTTGAAATCTGAAGGGGTTCGTGCTCATATTCGTCCTATATCCAATGGAATACCGGTGGAATATGTTCCAGGTGAATATGAGAGACCTGAATGGTTCGGTGATAAAATGGTACTTTTAAATATTGGCAGGCATGCCAACGAAAAAAGGCAGTCTCTCATCATTGAAGCTGTTAAACGGTCAAAATATAAGGATAAGATTCAGCTCATGTTGGTCGGAAGAGGAGAAATGACAGACGAATTAAAAGCAAGCGGGAAAGACCTACCAGTGGAACCATTTGTGGAGTATGTAAGTGCTGAAGATAAGCTTAAATATCTCAACACCGCTGACCTTTTTGTTCATTCCTCTATTGTCGAGCTTGAAAGTCTTTCTTGTCTGGAAGCTATTGGCTGTGGTTTGCCCTGCCTTATTAGTGATTCAAAATATTCCGCATCTTCCCAGTTTTCTCTAGATGATAGGTTTATATTCAAATCCGATGATGCAGATCATCTTGCCACAAAAATTGACTACTGGTATGAAAATCGCAATGAGCTAAAGAGTCCTGCCATGAAAAAGAAAGTTTTAGATGAGGCAGAGACCTACCGTTTTGCCAGGGCTGTCAATGAATATGAATCTTTTCTGAAAGATGCTGCAGCCTCAAACGATAGTGAAAATGAATTTGTACTTGAACCAGGTATTGCTTAAATATTAGTCATATTTTTTGTCATGACTTCAGATCAGGTTAGAAAGCAGCAAGTTCCCATGGAATCGGTGTATCCGATTACCATACCGTCTGATTACCCCTACATAAAGACGAATTTTTCTTACCTTTTTTTCTCATATATTGCCTACAGTCTTTTTTATTTAGTCCTTGCTATAGGTTTTTTCAAAATTGTTGGCAGTCACAGGGTCTACGGACGTAAGAACCTCAAAGCTTTTAGAAAAAAAGGATTCATTAGTGTGGCCAATCATTGTCATATTTTAGATACTGTATTGACTGCTGCCACTGTAATACCTCGTCGCCCATGGTTTGCCTCTGTCCAGCGAAATTTTGAAGCTCCATATTTTCGCAAGATGTTTCGCATACTCAGGGGATTTCCCATCCCTGAAGGAGTTTTTGGGCTAAGAAAAATACTAAATCCTGTGGTAGATGCCGTTAGACAGGGTAAGATAGTTCATCTATTTCCAGAGGAAGAACTTTGGCATCTCTATCAGAAAATTGACTATTTTCAAAGAGGGGCCTTTTACCTGGCTCATCATGCTAACTGCCCTTTAATACCTCATGTACATCTTTTCAGGCCCAGAAGATTTTTTGGAAGGAAAATATCGGATAATATCCTAAAAATAAAGACGATAATTGGTGAACCTATCTATCCCCGCGTACCCTACAAAGAAGGGGAAAGTGTTGACCTTGATTCTGTTCAGGAGATGTGTGACACCACTCAGGCCTGGATGAGAAAAATGGTAGCCGAATATCAGCTAAATTCAGATCAGGTAAAATAATCTGAATACCTCATTTTCTGTATATCTCTGGGGCCTTTAGTTCAAAATATACTTCGTATGTAACTCGTTTAAGGAAGTATTTCTATCTGTTTCATGAATATGGTGATGGAAGTAGCTAAGCTTTTCAAATACGGATAAAGCCTCATTTAGCTCAGCTGCATTTAAATTACCAATAATAATTTCTGAAACCTTATGCATATCATCAAAGGCATTCATAATTTCCTCGGTACCCTCCTTCGTCAAAGAAACCCTTTTAGCTCGTTTATCATATTTATCAGGGTACTCCATGACCAGTCCTTTTCTTACCAATCTTTTTAAGATTTCGCTGCCACTTGAAATTTCCAGCAAATGTTTATTGATTAACTCGTTTTTTAATAAGCTTTCCTCCTTCAGCAAAGTAGCAAGAAATCCAAATTCATCTATTGTTTTAATTGATGTATTTATAAAAGCCTTTTTAGTATAATGTTTTGCAAATCGATATAATTCGGTTAATAGGGTTGAAAATTCAACTTCCGCATATTTCTTATAATTTTGGAAATCACTTTTTTCAAATTCAATTTCATCACTATCATCGTGATGGCATATAAGCTTATCTTTCAGGTATATAGAGAACTCCTTAAGATCACTGTTGCCTACCTCTATTCGGTAGCTTTTTACATAGTCAAGAAGCTGTTTTATCATTTCAATATTTTCTGGCATAGTAATATTTTATGTTTTAATTTATTACTGTTTGATTATTACAATAAAGTATTATATTTGCAAATTAAATACAAATATGTAATATAATGAAATATTTTACAACTTTTTTAATAGCAATCATTTTAGTTTTAGGATTTAATAGCTGTAAAACAAGTAAAAAAACAAGTGATAGTGTATTGGTTATTAAAGACTCTAACCTATCCGGTTCAGCGAATCAATTAACTATAAGTTTAAATAAAGGAGAATCATTTAACCACCCCACTTTTGTAATTTGGTTAGAAGATATGGATGGTAATTACCAAAAGACTTTATTTATAACTGAATCATATGCCAGTGGAATATTTGGTCATGAAATGCTTGGAGACTCCGTTTGGATAAACAAAGCAGGTCCCTCTTATCAGCCTGCTGCTCTGCCTTATTGGACACATAAGAAAGGATTGATTGATAATAAATATCTAATACCTACTCCTGACCACCCATATGTGGATGCCTATGCTGGTGCAACTCCAGATGATAATTTTCAATTTAAAACAGAAGATGGAAATAAGTCAAAATACAGATTGCTCCTTGAGGTAAATCAAACATGGGATTGGAACCAGTACTGGACAAATAATAAGTATCCGGATAACCCCGCTTATAAACATTCTGCCCAGCCATCTGTTATATATGCAGTATCTTTTAATCAGGAGGATTCAGTTTTTTATCTGAATCCCATAGGGCATGGAGACCCAAGGGGAGAAAGCGGCAAATTATTTACCAATTTAACGACAATAACAACTGCAAAAGAAATTTTCAAATCGGTGAAAGCCGAAATAAAATAATAGCAACTATTTTAACTGAACACAAAAATGAAATCTTACATATATATACTATTCGCCTTCTTGTTTTCCTCAGCCACTTTTGCTCAAACAGCAGAAATCAGTGGTAAAATTGCAGATGCCACGAATAACGAACCGGTACCCTTTGCAAATATTATTGTTTATGGTACAAATACGGGAACTACCAGTGATTTTGATGGGAACTTTAAATTAACAGGACTCGAACCTGGTTTTGTTAGACTCCAGGTTTCATTTGTAGGGTATAAGACAACACTCAGTGATGATATAATGCTCAGCAATAATAATAGTCCCTATATTGAGATAAATCTTGAATCCACTGACCAACAAATTGAAGAAGTAGTTGTTAAAGTGGATCCATTTCGGAAAAGACAGGAAGCACCCATTGCCATGCAGCGGATTGGTGCAAAAGAAATAGAAAGCAACCCAGGGAGTAATAGAGACGTCTCCAGGGTAATCCAATCTTTCCCTGGAGTAGGCTCTACTCCTGCATTTCGCAACGATCTTATCATTCGCGGTGGATCACCCAGTGAGAATCGATTCTTTCTGGATGATGTAGAAATTCCCATATTGAATCACTTTTCTACACAGGGTGCATCAGGGGGTCCCATTGGGATTATCAATGCCGATTTTATCCAGTCGATTGAATACTATTCTGGCTCTTTCCCTTCTACTAAATACAATGCTTTAAGCGGAATGTTGGATTTTAAACAAAAGGAGGGTAGTAAGGATAAAACAAATTTTCAGGTTTCGGTTGGTGCCAGCGAAGCAGCATTTACGGTCGACGGACCTATTGCGAAAAAAACAGATTATATCTTTTCTGTACGTAGGTCCTATTTGCAATTTTTGTTTTCGGCTCTGGGATTGCCATTTTTACCCACTTTTACTGATTACCAGTTTAAATTAAAGACAAACTTTGACTCAAAGAATCAACTAACCATTATCAGTATTGGCTCCTACGATAAACTCCGCTTAAATACTGATATAGAAAATCCTGATCCTTCGCAGGAATATAATTTAAGCCAAATTCCAGTAAATAATCAGTGGAGCTATACGATTGGTGGAGTATACAAACACTTTTTTGACAAAGGTTATCATACAGTGGTATTAAGTCGGAATATGTTAAACAATGTCTTCTACAAATATCCTGATAATGATGAAAGTCAGGACAAAACTTTTGATTATGAATCAACTGAAGCTGAAAATAAATTCCGCTATGAATTGAGTCTTAACAATAAAGGGTTCAAGTACAATATTGGGGCTAATATGGAATATGCCGATTATTTCAATGCAACTACACAGCAGATTTATATTGATGATAGCCTGAGAAATTTCCAATATGAGTCAACCATAGATTTATTCAAATATGGCCTGTCAGCTAATGTCTCAAAACGCTTTTTTGAAAGTCGTTTTCTTGTATCTCTGGGATTAAGGTTCGACGGAACTAGTTACAATAAAGATATGTCCAATCTATTTAAGCAGTTTTCACCCCGCCTTTCCCTGTCTTATTCATTAACCGACAAAACCATATTAAATGCAGGTATCGGCAGGTATTTTCAGTTGCCGGCCTATACAACGCTGGGCTTCCGGGAGAGCTCTGGAGAATTAGTAAATGAAAACTCCTCCAAATATATCGGGGTGAATCAATATAACCTGGGTATTGAGCAACGATTCTCTCAATCCGTCTTGCTCTCTGTTGAAGGTTTTTATAAGGATTATTTCCAGTATCCAATTGACCAGATTACGGGTGCCAGCCTGGCAAACCAGGGTGCTAATTACAGCAGTGTTGTGGGAGCAGCGCCGGTAACTTTCACAGGAGCAGGTGAGGCCTATGGATTTGAAGTTCTAAACCGACTAAATTTCTCCAAATTGACCATGTTGGCATCCTATACTTACGTAAGGAGTCTTTTTACCGATATTAATGATTCTTTAATTCCCTCCAGCTGGGATAGCAGGCACATATTAACTATAACGGGGTCAAAAGAATTTAAAAAGAACTGGCGATTGGGATTTAAGTATCGTTTAGTAGGTGGCTTGCCCTATACCCCATATGATTTAGAGACTTCAGCAAATGTAAACGCCTGGAATGCAAAAGGGTCTCCCTATCTGGATTACTCTCAGCTTAATGCTGAACGGCTTAAAACTTTTAACCAGCTGGATTTACGAGTTGATAAAAACTTCTTCTATGAGAAATGGGCCCTGATGTTGTATTTGGACATCCAAAATATTCTAAACTTTAAATACCAGGGACGGGATTATATTGTCCGGGAAAAAAACGAAGATGGAAGCTATAAAACCATTAATAATGGTAGCGAATATGTATTAGATCCCATTGCCAACGAATCGGGTACAATATTACCAACTGTTGGAGTTATGATTAAGTTTTAGTTTATCTTTGAAAAACCACAACTAATATGAAAATAAAAATGCACAAATTAGTTCTTCCAGTATTTATTTTTCTTTTATTCTTCAGTGGAATACCCCAGAAAGATATGATAAATACAGAAACAGTTAAAAACCTTGACATTCAAAAGTATTTGGGCAAATGGTATGAGATTGCCCGGTTTCCCCATTCCTTTGAGAAAGGCTTGGTTGGTGTTACGGCCACCTATTCAATGGCTGAAAATGGGAAAATAAAGGTGGTAAACGAGGGATATAAAGGCAGCTTTGAGGGTGAATTGGATGTTGCTGTTGGAAAAGCAAAAATTCCAGACATGAATGATCCGGCAAAACTCAAAGTTTCATTTTTTTGGATTTTCTATGGCGACTATTTTATCATGGAATTGGATTCAGAAAACTATGAATGGGCTGTCATTGGAAGCAGTTCACCTAAATATTTATGGATTTTAAGCAGAAAACCTCAATTGGAACCAGCCATATTTAATGACCTTATAAAGAGAATAGAAGCCCGTGGATACCAGCTAGACAGACTGTATAAGGTCCCTCAAAAGAGCTTTTAGAAAAGCTTTTCCATTTTCTTATTTTTTGAACGTTTTCTACCTGACTAATTTCATGTAAGAAATAAGCCTGTATATTTCTTCATTCCCGGAAAAGTATTTAACATTGCAAAAGAGTCATTGCCAGCATACTTTCTTTGGAAGGTTTGACCTATGGCAACATAACTCAAGATTCGAATGAGCGCAGATAAGTTATTATATACAAAACTAAAAAAAGCATATTCTGATAAAAACCTGAATCAGATTACAGGCAAAATAATTGATCTTTACAAAGACAAAAGATTGGGGCAAATCCGGGTTTTAACCAATAAAATTTCACCTTTTGTTCTTATAGATGAAGAAGATGATGCCAGGTGCTTCTCCAAATTAATTATGCTCTATCATCCCGATAAGGGAGAATACTATCGAAACTCCATTGAACAATTGTATACAAGTGGCCAATTTGATAAAATGGAAGAGTACTCGCATATTCTGTTATTGGAAGACTTTGATATTTCACCTTCGTTCCTTATTGATGAAGATATAGAATACAATCCAGAATATAGTTGGGACAATTCTCAAAATGGCTATCGATACTTTTCCGATTCGGTTGAAGATTATAGCGAAGAATATGGGACGGATACCGAATACGATAGGACTTTCTACAATGCTGTTAAATTAAGAATGTATGGAAACCTGAAACAGGAATTCCCATCTTATTATTTAGAGGACATGGACGATGTTGAGTTTGCCGAATGTGGGATTGAATTACTGGATGGGATTGAAAATTGCAAACATGTAGTGACACTTAACTTATCCGGAAATCATATTACTGACCTATCAGGAATTTGGTATTTAAATCAGCTGGAAGAACTCTATGTTGCTCATAATCAAATTGGATACATTGATGTATTGAGTAACTTGACAAATTTAAGGGTGGTGGATATGTCAGGTAATGAAATCCGTGACATCTCTCCTCTTTTTGAACTGGAAAATCTGGAATATGTGAACCTGATTGGAAATAAAATACCCATAAATCAGATTGAAGAGTTGAAAAAGAAATATATAATGGTAATCCATTAAGAAACGAGTAATTTAAAACACATGAAAAGGTACTTTCTGGTTTTTGCAGTTTTAATATTATTAATCTCAGGAAAAATGATGAAAGAAAAATTTGGAGAAAGGGTACAGTTGGAGCCCTTTAAAATAGTTGGGATATATACTGAAACTACCAACCAGGATGGCCAGACAGAAAAGGCCCTGGGAGAACTTTGGGGAAGATTCTTTAGTGAGAATGTGATATCAGGTATCCCAAATAGCATCAGCAACGAAATTCATGTGATTTATACCGATTATGAATCAGACTACAGGGGGAAATATACTGCTATTATAGGATTGAAAGTAAATTCCCTTGAAAACATACCTGAAGGCATGATGGGAAGAGAATTTAAGGGTGGAAATTATACTAAAGTGCTTGTGAAAGGCCTCATGCCAGATGCAATTATACAGACCTGGCAGAAAGTTTGGGAGGCAGACAAGAAATTAAATCGAAAATATACTGCCGACTTTGAGGTATATGGGCCAAACTTTCAAAATGGGGCAGAATCAGAAATTGATATATATATTGCAACTAAATAGTTCTTTAGCACTTGAAATAAATATTCCCGAAATTCCCGGGAATATTTAGCCAAAAATTGTTAGTATAAATTTTTAGATCCCCCTGGCCCATTCTGCCTCTACATCCTCAATTGACTTGGGTTTGGGTTTTCCAAGAAGCTTAAAACCACTTTCGGTAATCAGGAAATCTTCTTCATTACGCAGGCCTCCAAAGTCCCGATATTCTTCCACCTTATCAAAATTAATAAAGTCGGCATTGTGCTTGTTTGATTTCCATTGATCAATTAATTCAGGGATAAAATAAATCCCGGGTTCAATAGTCAATACAAAACCCGGTTCCAATTTACGTCCCAGGCGTAAGGATTTTAATCCAAACTGGGTACTTTTTGGTTCCCCTCCATATCCAACATAAACCTCACCCAGGTCTTCCATGTCGTGAACATCCAATCCCATCATATGTCCTAAGCCACATGGAAAAAACAAAGCATGTGCACCATTAACCACAGCATCATCAATATTTCCCTTCATAAGGCCAAGGTCTTTCAATCCGCGTGCAATTACCCGGGCTGATTTAAAGTACACCTCTTTAAAGGGAATTCCGGGTTTTAACATTTCTATGGAAGTATTATGGCTATCCAGACAAATATTAAAGATATCGCGTTGGCGGGATGAAAACTTTCCATTTACAGGTGCAGTACTTGATAAGTCGGCACAATAGCCCAATTCGGTCTCTGCACCGGCATCCAGAAGAAACATATCACCCTCTTTTAAAACATTTCCGTGGTAGTGATTATGCAGGGTTTGGCCATTTATTGTGGCAATTATTGGGAAGGATGTTTGTCCACCAGCAGCAACGGCCACTTCTTGCACAGCTGCAGCAATCTGGGCTTCGGTAACACCGGGTTTAGCCATACGCATTGAAAGAGTATGCATGTCTACACTGGTATCCGCAGCTCTAATTATTTCCCTTATTTCCTCATCGGATTTATAATTGCGCTGGTTAACTACACCGTTTATCAATTCAACTGAAGAAACATCGTGTTGCTCAGCTGGTAAGATCCCCAACCATTCAAACAGTTTAATTTTATTTTCCGGCCGATAGGCAGGAAGAAAATGTATCATTCTATTAGCCTGTGAGGCCTTGTTTAATTTCTCAGCCAGATCTTTAAGGCTACCTGTTTTTGTAACTCCAACAGGCAATGACTGTTCAGAAACGGTGGGTTGAGGTCCCATCCAAACAAAATCCTCTACGGTAAGATCATTTCCAAATATCCAGTCCTCTCCCGAATCGCAATCCAGAATACCAGCCAAATTTGGATGATTTAGGCCAAAAAAGTACAGGTAACTGCTATCCTGCCTGAAATGATAGGTATTGTCCTCATAATTCATAGGACTTTCATTGTTTCCAAGAAGGAGAATTATCCCGGAACCAACTGTTTTTCTCAATTTCTCACGACGGTTAATGTAGGTTTCTTTTGCGAACATGTTTAAAGGTTTTATGTTAAAGTATTTTATTTTACTAAGTGTTTAAAGTTAAGAGTGACTAAAATGCCTAAAGTTTAAAGTGACTAAAATGCCTAAAGTTTAAAGTGACTATAATGCCTAAAGTTTAAAGTGACTATAATGCCTAAAGTTTAAAGTGACTATAATGCCTAAAGTTAAGAGTAACTATAATGTCTAAAGTTTAAAGTGACTATAATGCCTAAATTTAAGAGTGACTAAAATGTCTAAAGTTTAAAGTGACTATAATGACCTAAGTTTAAAGTGACTATAATTTAAGCTTTGTTGCTATTGATGTAAAAAGTGCTAAAAGTTCATTTGCCTCTAATATTATTACTTGAATATTCCCTGAGATATCCAATTTTAATTCCTCTATTATTTCAAGCCAATATACAACTTCGCTTGCTTCACTCTCACATATCTTAATTCTGTTTGTAAAATCAGCTTTACTTCTTGATCTATTTGCTTCCCTATAATTTGCACCAACACTTGTTCCAGATTTTGTAAGCTGGTTTTTTATTACATTATTCTCAGTTGTAGCAGATATTGATTTAGATAACTTTATAATTTGAATGGCAAACTTCTTAGTCCTTTCCTCCAGCTGCTTACCAAACTCCTTATTATCCATATAATTTATCTTTGTTTACAATTGCTACTCTTAACTCCAAGTACTTACAATTTTAGGCATTTCAAACTTTAGTACCTTTCAACTCCAGGCACTCCAGACTTTAGGCACTTTCAACTTCTTCCTTCTGACCTCCAACTGCCTAGTAAATTCTTTCTTATCCATTCTGAATGTGTTTGTTTAAATAAGAAACTCTTAACTCCAAGTACTCAAAATTTTAGGCATTTCAAACTTTAGGCACTTTCAACTCCAGGCACTCCAGACTTTAGGCACTTTCAACTCCAGGCACTCCAGACTTTAGGCACTTTCAACTCCAGGCACTCTAAATTACTTATGCCTATCCTTTAACTCCTTTTTTATCTTTTTTGAACAAGACGTTACAGATAAGCCTGATAAGCCAGTACAGCAAACACTGGAAGGCATTTCATTGCCCACAATCTTCATTGCTTCAATAACCTGATCCAGAGGAATCAATTCTACAAAACCAGACATACTCATATTGGCTGAATTCAATGCATTGGTCGCTCCCAGGATATTTTTCCCCAGGCAAGGAACTTCAACCCTATCTGCTACCGGGTCACAAACCAATCCAATCAGGTTCTGCAAAGCCATTGAAGCGGCCTGAGTCGCCTTTGCAAAATTCCCCCCCATTATTTCAACCAGACCTGCAGCAGCCATTCCTGAAGCAGCTCCACATTCTACCTGGCAACCTCCTTCTTCAGCTGCAAAAGTATATTCCCTGGCTATAAATACTCCAATTAATCCGGCTGCAAGGAAGGCCCTTGTTATTGCTTCCAGGTCTCCATCAAGTCCATCTATAGCTCCAAAAACGGCCCCTCCAAGAACAGCACAGGAACCCGCTGTTGGGGCAGCCACAATCACCCCCATAGAACTTTTTACCTCCATCAAGGCACTGGTGTAAGCAATAATTTTATTTACGGAAGAAGGTATAATACTTTTCTCTTTCTCCGCCTGCAGGATTAAATGAGACTGCTGATGCAGGATACGATCATCGTAATCTGTGCCCACCAGACCTTCCTTTATACCTTTTTGATTTATTAATACAAGTTCTTTCATCCTCTCAAAGACCTCATCTTTAGAAATACCCGCTCTAGCGCTTTCGTATTCCTGGGCCAGATCAGCTAGCGATGCATCCTTATTATTGGCAAAATCTAACATCTCCTCATAGGATGAAAATGGGAGATTATACAATTTCTGAGATAAAATAGGTAAGACCGGTAAGGCTTCTGAAGACCATTCAAAATTGAATTTCTGTGAGATCAGTTCTTTTGCCTCAAAAAATATTGATTTCCTGGTCTTGAGATTTAGCAATACGGCTTTTGCATTTCTAGAGCTATCAATTACTGCCGAAGGGAAATGCCTGATTATTTCATTTTGAATATTTCCCTCGTCTACATCACTGAGATGTTTAAAGAAAAATAATGATTCATAAAAATCTCCCTCCAGAGAAATGTCCATACCATTTATCTTGCTGAACTCAATCATTCCCCCTCCCAGTGAAACTACAATAAAGGTCATTATTTTTCCACTTATTCCTTCTGCTGAGATCTTATAGGTATTTGGATGACTTGCAGGAAAGGGTACAATTTCAAACTCTAGATTTAGTCCCTCTTCCTTAGCTACAGTTAAGGAATCTTGAAGATTAGGATGGGTAATTTCCCAGTTTAGTAATCCGGCTGCCAAACCCATAGCAGATCCTTGACTCTCATAAGTAGTGGCCAGGGATCCATGAGGATCGAACTCGAAAAGCACCTGTAAAGGTTTTTCCACCAGAATTTGCCTTACCATCCTCCCAATTCTCACTGAAGCAGCTGTATGCGAACTTGAAGGACCTCGCATTACCGGGCCAATGACATCATTAAAAATACTGGGAGGTGTTTTTTTCATACAAACTTACTTAACACCAGGAGGCATATTGGTCATTAAATATCTTGTTAAAAGTTCATACAGGTGTCGTGTCGTTCCTTCTCCCTCATAGATGCCATGAGAACGATTTGGATAGGCCATCATGGTGAAGTACCGATTATACTTAATAAGCTCATTTATGAGCTTCTCTGTCCCCTGAAAATGAACATTGTCATCACCTGTACCATGTACAATCAAGAGGTTGCCTTCAAGATTTTTTGCCAATCCTATAGGAGAACCGGTATCAAAACCTTCCTGATTCTCTTCGTATGTACGCATATAACGTTCCTGGTAAACGGCATCATAAAGACGTTGGTCGGGTACCGGTGCTACCGACATTCCGGTATTATAAATTTCAGGATATCTTAGCATTGCCTGCAAAGTACTCGATCCTCCTCCACTCCATCCCCAGATAGCAATACGATCCTTATCAACAAAGTCCCAATCTCCAATACGCTTTGCGGCTTCGGCCTGATCATAGGAAGAAATCGTTCCAATTTTCATATAAACACTTTTGCGCCAATCACGTCCTCGCGGAGCAGGTGTCCCCCGATTATCAACACTCACAACTATATAGCCTTTTTGAGTCAACATTAAATGCCATAGACTCGGAGGTCTGTCGATCACTGTTTGACCCGCCGGTTCGCCATATACGTTAAACAATACCGGGTATTCTTTAGCAGGATCAAAACCAGGAGGCTTTATCATCCAGCCATCCAACACAATATTGTCTCCTATATCCACCTTAAAAAACTCAACAGGGTTGACATCCAGTTTACTTAATACTTCCTTTAGTTTTTTATTATCAACAAGCATTCTAACAGACTTATGTTTTGGCAAACTCACCAGGTCAATGGTAGTTGGGGTGTTAACATTGGTAAAGTTATGAATGGCCCATTTTGAATCCGGTGATACCTGGTAGCTGTGGGTTCCTGGCTGATCAAGAGGAGTAAGCCTTTCTTCGCTCTTCTTTCCATCCAGGCGCACCCGGTAAAGGTATCGCTGAGTGGCATTTTCAGGGGAGGCAATAAAATATACATAGCCGTTCTTTAAATCAATATTTTGAATAGAAATTACATCAAATTCACCCTTTGTAACCGGCCGTATTGAAGACCCATCTCGGCTTACAATATATATGTGGCGCCACCCGGTTTTCTCACTTACCCAGGTAAACTCTTTTCCATCATTCATCCACACCAGGTCATCGATCACATCCAACCAGGCATCATCTCTCTCTGTATAGATATTTTTTGTTTCACCGGTTTTAGCATTTCCCAACATGAGCTGAATGCTATTCTGATGCCGGTTCAGGTATTGCATAATAATCTCATCGGAGCTGGCAGCCCATTCCATCCTGGCTATATAATTGTTTTTGATGTCCTCTTTAAGCCTCATCCAGCTTATTTTACCACCCTCTGCAGAAATTACGCCAGCACGACAATCGGACAGGGTTTCCCCAACTTTAGGATATTGAACTGGTATAATATAGGAATACAGGGAATCGGTATTGTTTATCATGTAAAAATCTCGCACATCTGCTGCATTCAATTGCCAGAATGCAATAGATTTACTGTTTGGACTCCAGCGAAAACCATCTCTCAATCCAAACTCTTCCTCATACACCCAATCAAAAGTGCCATTTATTATGTCTTCAGATCCATCAAATGTTAATTGAATAAGCTCTTTTGTTTCAACATCTTCCACATAGATATTATGTTTGGCCACATAGGCTGTCTTTTTCCCATCAGGTGAAAACTTGGTAAACATCAAAGTAGAAGGTTCCGCAAAAGTTCCCAATTGCCATAATTTTCCAGAAACCAGGTCCTTTATCCAGTAATCGCCCCGAGTATTTCGCCTCCATACCCGTTTTGTATTGGTAAAGATGAGTAGTTTCTTTCCGTCTGGGGACCATTGGTAATCAGAAATGCTTAATGGTTTATCTTTTCCTTCAGGAACCAGCTGGTCGGCTCTAACAAGGATAGTCCTTTCGCCTGATTTTGGATTGTACTTAACAATCTCCCTACCGGAGACTTCAGCTTCTGATTGCTCCAGGGTGGTGTAGCCTGATCCATCCTCCAACCACCTGGCAGGACCAAATCGCTCAGCCCTAAATTCTGAACTTGAAAAAATTCTGTCAAGAGTTAATATACTCGGATCCTCCTGGGCAGAAACAATAGGTATGGATATTGCCAGAAAAAGAAATTGAATAAACAATAAAGCCAGTAATTTTTTAAGGGAATGTTTTTTGCTAAGCATAAGATCAATTATTAGGTATAAAGTAGATGTAAAGTAAATTAAAAAAATGATAAATACATTGGTTCATGAGATCATATATCAGACTGAGCTATTTCAAATATTAACTAGAATTTTGTTCAAGAATGGGTATATTTGGGTGGTCTCTAAGAAATTTAAATTAGTGCAAATTTAAAATTTAGCATCTTGACAAATGGCCAAAAATTGATGATAGCGACCAGCCAGTTTGAGATTAGCGCCAACATATCTACAAACCTAAAAACTATCTTACAGCAGATTCGAATAGCCAGGTCGAAAGGAGCTGACATAATACACTTTGCCGAGTGCTGTCTGGTAGGTTATGCTGGACTTGATTTTACAGATTTCAAAAATCATGGCGAAGAGAAAATACAGGCTGCAGTAGAAAAAGTAAAGTCAGAAGCCAGTAAATCAGGCATTTGGGTAATTCTGGGCAGTCATCATTTCACGGAATATGCCAGAGAAAAACCAATGAATAGCCTGTACCTGATCAATAACAAAGGTATTGTAGTTGATCGTTACGATAAGCGTTTTCTTGCCAGTGCCGGAAGACATTCAGACCAGAAATATTATTCCCCGGGCAACATGCCAGTGACTTTTACCCTAAGAGGAACCTTATGTGGATTATTGATATGCCATGAATGGAGATATACAGAATTGTATAGAGAATACAAAACTTTAGGTGTAGAGTTAATCTTTCAATCATTTTATGATGGAAACCTATCCCCAGGTCAATATAGAAAAGAAGGAAAAGAACTAGGCGAACTTCTAGTGGGAACAATGAAAGGAAATGCCGCAAATAACCACCTATGGATATCAGCGAGTAATACAAGCAAAAAAGAAAGCCTCTTACCAGCTATGGTGCTTCAACCGGATGGATTTTTGTTCAATAAATTACATAGAAATCGTTCAGGAGTCCTAATCAGTCACCTGGATATGGATAAAGAATTCATAGATCCTTCACAGCCCTGGAGGACTGAAATACTAAAAAAAAACTATAGAGATAAAGAAAAAGTTAAAAGCTAAAATCTTCCCAAAATATATCTTTAATATTCAAGCAGCATTTATTGAGAAATGTCAGAAAGTTTCTAATACACCACACCTGCTCTTGATTAAAAAATGATTTATCTTAGCCCCATATTATAGAAAAACCAAATATGAAAACAAGCTTTCTGTACCTCCTCCTGATCATAAGCATGATTTCCTGCTCGAATCCGAACGGATTGTTAATGAAGACATCAAACACCATACAAATAGAAGAAACAGATTCTGAAGCCGATATAATTACCAAGGCTGCTCACGTGGTTCCCACCCCAAACCAGTATAGCGCTCTTAAAAATGAATTTATTGCATTTATTCACTTTGGACCCAATGCATTTACCCGTATGGAATGGGGCTCAGGCATGGAGGATCCAGCCATATTCAATTTACAAAACCTGGATACAGATCAATGGTGCAAAGCCATGAAAGCAGCCGGTATGAAAATGGTTATCATAACGGTAAAACATCACGACGGATTTTGTCTCTGGCAATCACGCTATACCCAACATGGCGTAATGTCCTCCCCATTTAAAGATGGGCAGGGAGATATCTTAAAGGAGTTATCAGAATCATGCCAGGAGTATGGCTTAAAATTGGGGATTTATCTGTCTCCGGCTGATCTTTATCAGATTGAAAATCCGGAAGGCTTATATGGCAACCTGAGTGAATATACCGAGAGAGTAATTCCAAGGCCTGTTGAAGGTCGGCCATTTGAAAATGAGACAACTTTTACATTTAAAGTAGATGATTACAATGAATATTTCCTCAACCAGCTGTTTGAATTACTGACCGAATATGGTCCTGTTCATGAGGTCTGGTTTGATGGAGCGCATCCAAAGCGTAAAGGAGGCCAAACCTATAATTACCTCGACTGGAAAGAGCTTATCCATACGCTGGCCCCTGAGGCAGTAGTCTTTGGGAAGCAGGATATTAGATGGTGTGGCAATGAATCAGGCAGAACCCGGGATACTGAATGGAATATTATCCCCTATCCAGAAGATCCGAATAAAATGAATAGCTTTCCGGATATCACAGCTGAATCTATTGGCAACCGGGAAGATCTTTATAAAGGCAAATACCTTCATTATCAACCTGCGGAAACCAATACTTCTATTCGGGAAGGCTGGTTTTATCGGGACGATATCCATCAGAAGGTTCGTAGTGCTGATGATGTTTTTGATATGTATGAAAGATCTGTTGGCGGCAATTCCATCTTTTTACTAAACATCCCACCCAACAGAAATGGCATGTTTTCAGTCCAGGATGTTGAGGTTCTAGAAGAAGTAGGCAAACGAATTCAGGAAACCTATTCAAATAACCTATTTAATAAAGCAAGAGGGCATAAAAAAGTGCTGGATGATGATAACAAAAGTTTCATTCTTCTAGGTAAGGAGGAAAATTCTTTTGTAATAAATACACCACAACCCATTACATGCAACCGGCTTATCATTTCGGAAGCCATTACAAGCCATAGTGAAAGAATTGAAGAACACGCTGTGGATGCCTGGATTGAAAATGACTGGCAGGAAATTGCCCGGGCAAGTAATGTTGGGTACAAAAGGATTTTGCGTTTTCCGGAAGTTACATCGAGTAAATTTAGAATAAGTGTTTTGAATTTCCGTCAACAAGCTGCTATTTCAAATGTATCGGCTCATTATTATAAAACCAGGCCTCCCCAGTTGGATATTAATCGGGAATTCTTTGGAATGGTAAGCATAGTGCCAAGTACCTATTCGTTTGGATGGAAACCACATAGGGAGGATGTTTCAGGGAATTTGAACAGTAATTTTGAGATCCGGTATACAACGAATGGAAACGAGCCAGATAAAACCTCAAAACTCTATAACGAACCATTTCAGTTGGATTTCGGTATTGTAAAAACAGTTGCATATGAGAATGATAAAATGGGCAGTACCTCATCCAGCATATTTGGTATACTAAAAGAGAATTGGCAAGAAATGAGCATGGAGAGTGAAAAGGAAGGATTTCAGGCTGCCAAAGCATTCGATGGCAACCCAATGACATACTGGCAATCAGAGGAAATTAAAACAAACAAACCTTATATAAGCATTGACTTAGGAAAGACATATCAACTTAGTGGGTTTGTGTATACTCCCCAGGTAATAAATTCAGAAGGGATGATTGAACGCGGGCTAATTAAAACCAGCCTCGATGGAAAAAGATGGGAAACTATTGAGAATTTTGAATTTGGAAATCTTATTAACGATCCATCACCCAGAACGCATTATTTTTCCGTTCCTCTAAATACCCGGTATATTCAAATTGAAGCCGACCACATTGCAGGGGGAGGAAAATCTGCTACAATGGCTGAAATTGATTTTCTACCAGGAAAGTATTAGCTTAAAGTGTTTTATTATATAACGCATCTTAATAAACTCAAATAAAATTAGTTAAGAAACATTAAACTTTATTAACTTTAAGTTGACAGAAAAGTAAGTATTATGCTTGATAAATATTAAATTAGGTGGAAAACAATTAAGAATAGGATTTGATAAGCAGAATATTTTATCACATTTAAAGTAGTAACTTAGCAATTAGAAACCAGCAAATATTCAACCTTTAAAGTAACTGCCAATGAAAATAATCGATTTGAGCCACCTGATAAATAATGAGACGACTATATATCCGGGTTCCGTAAAACCATCCATTAAAATTACCGGCAATATTGTTGAGAATGGATACTCAGAACATGAAGTTACCCTGGGCACACATACAGGAACTCATGTGGATGCTCCGAGTCATATGATTTTGAATGGAAAGTCACTGGATCAATTACCCGTTCAGAAATTTATTGGAAAAGCTATTTTGATTCCTTGTAAAGACAGAAAAGAAATTGATGTAGTCTATTTAGAAACTTTTGAGGACAAAATCTCGCAAGTAAATTTTGTTCTTTTCTATACTGCCTGGGACAAAAATTGGAAAACTTCTGATTACCTCGGTGATTATCCAACATTAACTCCTGATGCTACGAAATGGTTGATAAAATTCGATCTTGATGGACTTGGTTTTGATGTCATTTCCGTAGATAAAGTCAATGTTACTGATCAGGTCAACCATCATATTCTCTTAAAACATGAGATACTGATCATTGAAAACCTGACCCAGCTCGACCAGCTCCCTTCAGATATCTTTACTTTTCAGTGTATTCCCCTTAAAATTGAAAATGCGGATGGCTCACCCATACGTGCCATAGCCATCGTAAATGATTAAGGCCTTAGAGTTGTTTTCTCTTATATATACCCTTAAAAGAAACTGCTAATCGCCTACCCAAAATCAAATTGCTTATGAAATTCCGTACTACAGGCGCATTCAGTTTGTGCATAAATAGATCCAAAGGAAAATGATAAAATGAATAATAAACCAATTGTCATAATTGAGCTAAAGAGCTTCTATATATATTTCATCTTAAAGTATGTATAGCTGTTTAGTTAAAGTAATAATAGAACTATTGCAAAACCAAAACACCAAGCACCTATTTTGCCCAATCTTCCGCTCCCATGGCAGGTTCCCACTTAGATTCAGGCTCAAAATATTCCCACAATAATTTTGAAACCTTACGAATTAATTGAAAACCCTCATTAGAATATTCCCAACTTTCGTCTTCCTGATTGTTTGTAATAATGCAAAACACATAATCCCCTGAGGGTGCATTAACCAGTACTACTTCCGATCTCGATTGATTGACAGCACCTTGCTTGGATGCTGCCTGCACATAGGGAGGAATCTGAGAGAGAGCCTCTCCATTCAAATAAATATTGCACAATACCCGGTACATTTCCTCGCTGGCATCTTTGCTCACGGCTTTCCCCTCTCGAATCATCTTGATTAATCCAGCCATTTCCCGTGGAGTGGTCTGGCCCCATCCATATTCTTCCCAATTTTTGCTGCGGCCGGGAGTACGCGAATTAACGCGGGTCTTGTAAAAACCATTATCTCCCAGCCAATTATTTATTTCTACTCCTGTACCCGCCAGATGCTGGCACCATAGACTTGCTGTATTATCGCTGGTGGTAATCATTAACATGACCAACTTGCTGAGTGCAATCTTTTTCCCATCTTTAAAAGAGCCCAGAATATCTTCCCCGGGATATAACAATGAATCACGATATACCTGCTCTTCATGATAGTCTATTACTCCGGTCTCTATTTTGTTAAAAAGGCTGAGCATAATTGGTACTTTTATCATACTGGCTGTTGGGAACAATTCATCCGCCCGGACAGCCACCTCACGACCGGTCGGAAAATGATATACATATACTCCAACTTCCCCATCGAAATCGTTGATCAAGCCCCGTATTTTTTTTGTCAGACTTTTATCTGCTTTTTCTGGCCAGGCTTTGAAATGTGCCTCATGACCAAAAGAACTGGTACTGATGGATAATACAATGATTAGAAATAAATGGAAAACCACCCTATTTTTATGTTGCGAAGATACATTCATTATGATAGGTATTTAAACTTAACATAAAATACAATCTCTTTTGAATACAGCGCACTTTATTCCTGAAGAATCTAATAAATTAACCGACACTGGTATAAAAATGGTAAGCTACTAGAGTAGATTCTTAGTTTACATTTTCACCTAAGGTAGCTAAAAGATCCTCCGAAAGTTGCCAGAGTTTCCTCCCATTATTTGGGTCTTCAGCCTTTTCATCAATTTCTTTTCGTTGCATTAAGAACAAATAGTCGAAGTCCTTTCCTTCCACATCTTTTGAGGCAGCCAGGTAAACAACCGGCTCACAGGCTTTTTTAGCTGATTTAAAAAAAATACTGAAAACAAGTCGCAACAAGGGTTTAAAGATGACTGGAGCTTCCCGGGCAATGTTTGAATTCACCGGGCCCGGACACAAGGAAAAAACAGAAATATTTACTTTGCCTGAATTCAAACGTCTTGAGAATTCACGGGCAAGGCTTACCAGTAGCAGTTTATAGTAGCCATATAACTCAACGGTTTTCCCTATACTATGGGATTTGTACTTTCCAAAATCATCCCAATTGAAAACTTTCGGGTTTCTATGACTTTCAGAGGCCACAAAAATGATCCGTGGAAGATCAGGGCCATTGGTATTTAAACAATCGTTTTTAAGTAGTAAATTGACAAAAAGAAATTTTGCGAGGTAATTTACGGTGAACATCTGTTCCTGCCCATTCTTTGTTTTTCGACTTTTGCTTGCAACCAGGGCTGCATTGCAAATCACAATATCTAATTGGCCATACTGGTTCTTAAGTTCAGTTACAAGTTTATGGATGGAGTCAAAATCTGATAAATTAACATGATGTATAAAAACCTTTTCAGAACTAGATTTTCGTTTTACTTCTTCCATTTTATCTGGAATTCCACTTCTTACAGCCATAATCACTTCTGCGCCCAGTTTTGCCAGTTCAATAGCTGTTGCCAGGCCCAAACCAGAACTGGATCCTGTAATTAAAACCTTTTTCCCCTCAAGCCTATCTGATGAATTAAGAAACCCTACCCTATCCTGTTTTTTAAACATATTAGATATGCCCGTTAAGGTAGCTCGTAGGGGACTGTTGTATTTATCTTCCTGTTCTCCCATTATTTTACAAAATCACCCTAAGAGTTAAAAAACCCATAAGCTTTTATTTTTTAAGCTATGATTTATTTATTCAATATTTGGAAACCTTTAGTATATCCTGATAACTCTGGTATTCAGAGGTATGCTCACTGATAAAATCTTTATCGATGCTGAAGTCATCCAGCCTATATTCATGGGTCCCATACTTTCCTTTTGGATTATTTTGCTCAGTAATCTCAAATATATTTTTAAGACCAGGACTAATTGCCCTGTTTCTTGAATGATATATTTTTTCAAGTACAGTCATACTGTTTTCAACCAGTTCACGGTAGGATACATCCAGGAACTTACTCTCATGTCCTGATTGAGACCGGTATTTCATAGCCTCTGATAACATGTAACTTATTTTCTTCACCCAGTGCTTCGCTACAACATTTGGATCGACTTTGTTGCTAAACAAGGTCCTTGAATAAGAAACCATACTTAAAAAGGAGGGGATGGCATCAAGAACATTGCGATGTGTCCAGAGAAATTGAACATTTTTAAAATATTTCTGAGCCAGGTTCAGAAACTCAAGATGGTGTGGCGATTTCAAAACCCATTGATTCCCTGGCCGTTGCCACTGAAGGAATTTCATCAGTTTAACCGCATACTCATAGGACGTGGACTGATCTGTTTTTTGCAACCAATCCGAATAAGCTGGAACATGCATGGTAGCTTCCGCTGTGGTACTCAAAAAAGAAGCATCCAGCAGCAAGACATCTTCTTCAGGGGCAAGATGTTCTACAGGATGAATGGCAAAAAAGCCGGGGGAAATTATTTTCAGTGCTTTTTCACTGGTCCTGGCAATCTTTATTCGCTCCTCTCCGCTATGAATATCGCCATTCAGGGGAACTGGATTCAGCGCTTCCCAGCTAAGAAGTGCTCTTGTATCAGGATCACTGGCCAGCATTCGATGCAATTTTGTTGTACCGGTCCGTTGTAATCCAATAATTAGCATCACCGGATATAATTCCTGGTCCAGGATTTCTGGGTGTCTTTTAAACCAGTCCTCTGCCCTCAATCGAACATTCAATAAATTTACCAATCGTTTTTTTGTAATAAATCTGCCGATGGGATGCAACTCTGCTTCTGTGTTGATGGAATGTAGCAATCGATCCAAAGGTTCATCCCAAAAGTCTTTACCAAAGTCATGTAATCCTGTGCTTTTTCGAGCTTCTTTTATAAGAATATCTTTTTCAAGTTTAACCTGTGTACCCAGTGGATAGGTGTTTTGCCATACTGAATTGATGGCTGAAAACCAGATAGGCTTTTTATTAAAGTGTATAGATTTAATTTTTCTTGTATTTTCCATCATTACTTCAAATCATCAAGCTTAACTACCTTACAATCTGGCTCTAATGTCTTAGCACCTTTTCTAAGCCTATACCATCGCCAGCACATGGTTCCTTCCTCATGTCCGCAAGTATCCAACCAGTTGGGCAAGCTTGGATCCTGATGCGACACAATTACCTGAACACTTCCGTCATTTTCATATTCTGCATTTCCCATATTGATGCAAATATTGAAATAGCGGTAATCCAATGATTCCATCCAATAATTGTTTAACTGGAAATTCCATGTATCACAATCGGGTGGTTTAACCCGAATTACAAGTGCCTCATCGTTTTTCAACTTCCAATAGCTGTGATAATAAATAATATCCGCATCTCCACCCGCAGCATTGGAAACTTCAGGATCAAATTGAGGTAGTTTGTTTGTGTGTTTCTGAAATCCTTTGGCCCATCTGGTAAACAACAATGGTGCACCGGCTATAAAGAGAGATGCCGTTTTCAGTCCTTCTTCAACAGCCTGTGGGGAAAGTGGTGCCGGTGTAGATTTCCCATCCAGGTTTTCAATGTGTAGTTCAGCCGGAACTTCCTTATTTCGGTGCAAAAAGGTTTGACGAACAATCACTATAGAGGTTGCGTCTTCTAGTTTTAGCCAATTTTTTCCCTGCCTGGTTTTGCTTAGCATAATCTCAAAACTTCCATCCTCTTCCAATGTCAATTCACT